>CETG01151910.1_pt1 | contig 11884 bp, 4 predicted proteins | sample 361471 | NCBI WGS metagenome assembly CETG01 (sample SAMEA2622696, study PRJEB7988) | marine metagenome | isolation source: saline water (ENVO:00002010), including | reverse complement strand
GATCATTGTAGGGGGTATCAAGCTTGATAATTACAGTTTGAACGAAAACAGTGATGGAAGCATTGTTGGGAAAATCATCGAGGTTAGAGGTATCGATAATATAGGCGTAACCTATACGCTCTCAGGGGAAGATGCTCGTTATTTTGAACTCTCAAATGATGGTACCTTGAAACTAAAAGACGGCATCGAGTTAGACTTTGAAAGGGACAATGATTATCAAGTTCTTATTACAGCGACCAATAGTGATGGTGAATCTCTAAAATCAACTGTCAATATCGCTGTAAATGACATTGATGAGCCCATTGAAGCTGCAAAATATATTTTTGGAAGAAATGGGCAACTTTCTGTCGACTCAATTTGGCTAAAAAATGATGAGGATAATTGGTATGAATCTGATGCATTTACTCTGCATATAAAAATCCCTGAGAAGGATTCAGACAAGGAAATATATCTTTTTTCAATTGATATTACAGATGATCAACAAGGTTCATATAACTTAATTGTAAAATCAGTCTCAGGATTTGATGTCTCCTCACTATTTAGATTTGATCCTGAAACCGGAGCAGTTTATTTGAAAGCAGGAACTGCAATAGATTTTGAAACCAGCACGGCACATTACCATGCGGGTACTGGTGCGTTCTCATATGGAGTTTTTGGTCCAGATGAAGATGTCTCTGTATCAGTTAGACCTTTAATTTTCTCTCTAGAAGATGACTCTGGAACTATTGATATAACCTATTCTGGAAGCCTCTCAAGCCTATCATCTCTTTATATTGTTCTTGATTATGGAGATACATCTGATGACGGCAACCTTGAGCTTGGACGACAAATGGATAGTGAGGGCCTAGTCACTATAGGAAATGATTACGGCGAAATTGTTGCATCTGCTGGTGGAAAAGATATTACTGGCGATGGATCTCCTGATACAGTTTTACTGATTAATATTGATAACGATTATTTAGCTCTATTTATCATTCCTGGCGGTCAGAACATGTCAGGTAATATCAGTGATGAAGCATACTTTGTTACTGCTTGGGGCTATAGTTATGCATTTATTCCAACTGACATGGATCTTGGTGACATCAATGGCGATGGTTTTGCTGATATAGTTCTTGGTTTTGGCAATGATATATTCACTGAATACGATTATGACGGTGATGGATCTCCTGATAGCACACATGGAATGGTTGAAATCATTCATGGTGCTTCACTCCAAACACTAACCAATGACCCTGTTACTTGGACAACCTTTTTATCACCCAATGGCACAAATACTGCAGAATTCGGAGCAGATATTGCTGTTGGTGACTTTAATAATGATGGATTCGACGACATTCTTGTAGGTGCTCCATTAGATGGTAATGCCCCATTGTTGGATTCAGACGAAGGCGCTTTTCATATTATATATGGCCAGTCTGATTTAAAGATAAATACATATGATGGTGGAGACTTGTATGATGCAGATGACTACGGGGTTTCTATTCAACTCAGTAGTGTATTCTCTCCAAACTCCGAATCTGAAATGGGCGACTCAGTCGCTGTTGGAGATTTTAATGGAGACGGAATTGATGATTTAGCGGTATCTTCAAATGAGGCTGGACTTAATGATGGAAACGAAGGAATCGTAACAATTTACTTGGGTCAAAATTTTGGTGGTCCACGAGAAGCAGTCGTAATCAATGGAAATAACTCGGGATCATATATGGGCTATCGTCAAGGCTCACTGCAAAACTTGGGTGATATAAATGGAGATGGTTTTGATGATCTGGGTATAAGAGATTATGACGATAACTTTTTCATTGTTTGGGGTAAGTCAAGTTGGTCAGCTGATTATGATTTGAATGGTGATGGTACCAATGATGTCAAATTGATCGATACAAGTATTCAATCCTCATTTGATGGTGAATATTTATCAGGGGCATCAGTAGGATCTTACTATGAATTTAAAGGGGTTGGTGATGTCAATGGAGATGGATTTGATGACGTACTTGTAATAGTGCCATATGAAAATTGGGACTCAAACTACTCTGGAATTGAGTATGGAGTTGGACAGATAATCTTTGGACAAAGTAATTGGCTTGGGGAACTCTCAGATACCATTTATTCAAGTATTGAGATTAAAGGAAATGAGAGCGGTCTTCAGATAATCTCAATGGGTGATTATGACAATGACGGATTGGATGAGTTTGCATTTACAAATGGCTATGGAACCATTCAAGATCTAATTATCTGGTCTGGGCAAGATGATATTGATCAATCAGAGCCTGAACCAGTTCTTAGACTGGATCAAAGCACAGTCGATGAAAACTCAATGGGTGCAACCATTGGAAGCATTTCATTTTTAAATTTAGATGGTGATGAGTCAGTAGATTTCTCAAGCATTCAAATTGAAGGCTCCTACTCAGATTTACTAACAATCACGGAAGATGGTGAACTTAAATTAAAAAGCAATGCATCTCTAGACTATGAGACAAATAATGAATTTGAGATTCTCTTATCAGGAACAACATCAGATGGAAATAGTTTTTACAAATACGTGACCATTAACGTAATTGATGTGAATGAGGAGCCTGCTTTTAATCTGTCCAGTGCTTGGGTCAAGGACAATGATACTGGTCCTTCTGTTGGCTCACTAATCATAAGTAATCTTGATCAATTTGATACTTATACTTATGAAATCAGTGGAACTGATGCTGAGTATTTTGAAATTGATAATGAAGGAAAGCTTAAATTCAAAGATAGTGTCACTACAAATTTCTCTAATAAAGCTAACTATGAACTCACAATTTCAGTGACTGATGCATCGGGTTTAAATGTTTCAGAGGATGTCCTTATTGAAGTGAACTCTGCCCCAACAGATCTTGATTTATCAAATATTAATATCGATGAAAGCCAGCGTGGCATTGAAATTGGCTCACTTGAGATCAAAGATCCAAATATCAATGATTCATATACTTATGAGTTATCAGGTGATGATGCAGAGATGTTTGAAGTCACATCTGATGGAACTCTAAAACTGAAGGATAATGTATATGCGGATTATGAAATCAAGTCCACGCTTAACGTAACAATCAAGGTCATTGACCAAGGGGGTCTGAGTGTATCAAAAGACTTTACAGTCAATGTAAGTGACCTTGCTTATGCAACTCCCTATGCATCTGATATTCAATCACAGAGTAATGTCACAGAATCTTCAAATAGTTTAATTAATGCAATGCTTTTTGGGATTAGATTAGATGTCGATGGTGATAATTCTATCCAAAATACAATCACATATAGTGTGGTTACTGCGAGTTCTGTTTTTTCAGATGATTATAGAGAATTATATACGAGTCAAGGTGCCGTTGACCCATCGCAGGGTTTCATTGATGCGGTCGATAGAGTATTTGCTCTTATAAGTTCTGTTACTGGGATAAATTTTGTAAAGATTATAGAAACTGAGACTCAGGTTGGTGATATTCGAATTGGTCTTACAGATAATATGCGTAGTGGCGTAGCTGGATTTTCAATGGTCGATCTAAGTGGGGAAAATGATTATTACAACGATTCAGGAGATTCCGATATTTGGATGGCAAATGCTGATTTCAATACTGATGGAGATTGGGCCGATGGTACGTTTGGTTTTAACACATTGATACATGAAATAGGTCATTCACTCGGTCTCAAACATCCGCATAATTTTTTCCCTATTAACCCCTCTGGCTTTACGTCTCCATATATGCCACTTTTTTATGATGCTCAATATTATACGGTAATGGCCTATAGAGATTATGTGGGTGATAATTTAATGCCCAGTCCTGAGGGTTCATCAGACGGTCTGATTATCTGTGGTACTTGCGGCCAAGTTCATGGGGATGGATCCTTCGCGCCCTCCTCGCACTTGCCATCAGAAAAACCAATTATTGATGACAGAAAACAAATAACTGGAATCACTACGAATCTTATATCAGTTCATGATTTAGAATTTGAAGCTGAGAATGATCTCTATACGTATAGCTTCATGGAGACGGCGGATGGCGATGAGATATACCCTTATACTCCAATGTTTTTTGATATTTGGGCACTTCGTTATCTCTATTCAGTCAACCAAAATACCGATACTTGGTTTAGACCAGATACAAACTCCGGTGATAATATTTATTTTATTGAAGGTCCAGTATCCTTCACGATCTTTGATACAGGCGGTATAGATACAATTGATTTTTCAACATTGAGTCTGGATTCTGAAATCAACTTAAATAGTATCCTAAGCTTCATTGGCACCGATGAAATCACATATGATGGTGGGGAGTTCTCTACAGGTTATATCATTGGGATTTACTACTTTAACGAAATGGAAAATGTTAATGCAGGAAGTGGTTCAGATTCCATAACATGTAATGTCGCTGTCAATGAAATCAGTTGTGGGCCTGGAGATGACAGCGTTTATGGTATTTCAACGGGTGATTCAGCTTTCGGTGATAATGGTGATGATACCTTCTACTATGATAGTAATGATTTTGCTCTCATATCAGGTGGTGCTGGCAGAGACAGACTTGATATATCCTCACAATTGGAAGATAACCCCATATTTGACCTTGCTTCAATTCAAGGCGAAATAGAAGCTGTTGAGGAAGTCTATTTAGGTCGTAATGAAGCCCAGAATACAATTAAAGTAAATATTGATTCGATAAAAAACTTTGTTTCGCAAATAGATGATGATCAAGACTCTGATGGAGATCCAGATACTGCGATCTATATCCTTGGTGACAAAGAAGGAGATGCGAGAGATATAGCAATCGTTTCTACAGAAGAAAGCTGGATCTATTTAAAAAGCGATTTAGCCTATGATTACTATCAAAGTGAAGACGGAGAAACTTACTTCATAACCTGGCGAGGAATGGGTGTTTATGAGCTCTCTCCAGATGCTGAAATATCTTTTTCAGGCAATCAAACCATCAGGGAGAATTTGGTTAACGGTGAGATTGGAACATTATCAGTAACTGGATTAGAGCAATTATCACCAGATGATGATGTTGCTATATTTACATTAAGCGGTGAAGACGGAGATAAATTTGAAGTGACAGATGCAAATGTACTCAGATTAAAATCAGGAACCAAAGCAAACTTTGAAAACCAAGAGAGTTATAACCTAACAATTGTTATAGCAGGTGTGAGTCATGAACTCGTTATTTCAGTCACAGACGTTGAAGAAAATAATATTTCAGGAACTACAGCGAGCAATACGCTCAATGGTACAGATGTAGATGACATATTTGACTCGAGAGGTGGAGATGACAAGATCGATGGTAAGGGTGGCATTGACACCGTCTTGATCTTTGATGACAGCAGTAACTATAGTTTCACAACTCTTGCTGGAATAACAAAAATGAAAGGCTCATCAGATGCAGCTACCGATTATCGATTTGATGAAGTAAGAATGACTAATGTTGAGAATGTGGAGTTTACAGATACCATCGTCACATTGGACACAACATTGAATGATGCCACATACTTTTATGGAACTTCAGCGAGCAATACGCTCAATGGTACAGATGGAGATGATGTCTTTGATTCTGCAGGTGGAGATGATGAAATTGATGGTAAAGGCGGTACTGATACAGTCGTGATCTTTGATGAAAGAGACAATTTTGAGATTACTATTCTAGATGGAGTAGTCAAGATTGAAGGCTCATCAGATGCAGCTACCGATTATCGATTTGATACTATTACGTTAACCAATGTTGAAACAATTATATTCTCTGATCAAACAGTTCAAGTTTCTGATCTTACAAGCAAACCTACCACAAGTAAGCTAATTGATGAATCTGATAATGACAACAGTGATATTGATACAGATACAAGTGATTCAGATAATGGGATGATAGCCCTGCCTGATGATAATCAATGGGTGAATGATTTTGATCTCTCTATGATTGATTTACCAATATTTGCTGACGATATTGATCATGGGCTAATTGATCCCAGCGAATCAATCAATGAATTGATCTTGATTGAAGATTCTATGGAGTTAAATTTTGATTTATTCTCTGGCGATGACGCAGTGATAATTGGTACGGTTAAGCCTGTGAATCAAGCAATCATAGATAATGATCCAATGATTCCATTGGATAGCATAAATCATCAGGCAGTTTGGGAAGATTGGAACTATCAATCGATATAGACAGATTGCTTAACTTTATGAGCTAAAACCCTAGTAATAGCACTTTTCTTGTTTTGTATTAGAATGCATTGATGATTACTTTCTTTAAATCTTATAGAAGTTCTATTTTGGTCTGGATCCTTATCCTCCCCTTATTCATTATTCCTATGAAGATATATGCTCAGGACAGTATTGATTCTCAATCGTCAAAACCAGAAATGATGATGGATGGATCATCATCAAAAGATTTCTTTAAATCACTGCAGATGTCAGTGATCGAACATCCTGTATTTCTCTCTTCTGAGGCGAATCTTGCACAAAGCAGAGAAGTACTGAATATTGCAAAAGCACCAAGAAGACCCCAAGTCTCTTTATTTGGTTCAACAACAAACCGCATGCAAAGCAGTTATGATGACACATTCAGTTTTTTTGAAAGTTCGCCCATTAAAGATCGAACTTCTACAGGAATACTAATTGAACAACTCTTATTTGATTTCTTCTCAACCAAATATCAAATCAATGAGGCTCGAAATAATTTATTGGCAGACGAAGTGCTTCAAGAACAGAAGATCAATAGCTTGCTTTTAAAAATGATCACCTCATGTTTGGATACTGCATCCTATGACATTTTGAAGAGATTGGTTGGAGACTCAGTAAATAGGCATGCAGAAATCACTGAAAAGATTCGAATCAGAGTAGAAAGTGGAAGAGCACCCACAAGAGAGCTATCGAGGGCTGAGGCTAGATTGGCAGAAGCAGAAGCCAAGTTGCTTAGAATTAACCTCAATTATGATTCAGCAAAAGCAGAATTTATGCAACTCATGCCAAATATAAAGGTCTGCAGACAAATGATTGGCATTGATCAATCGGATCTTTTAATGGACCAAACGCAAGTTATTGAAATGGCAATCAATACAAACCTAAATATCAAAGAAATTGACTTGAGAATCAATGCTGCAGAAGAAAATGTCTCAAAACAACGTTCAAATTTTTGGCCAAGACTTAATTTGACCTTACAGGGTGATCTTTATAACCCAGAGTATTACATGACCAAGAAATTGGAACAACATGACATCTATCTTGGTATTCAATTTGAAAGCGAGCTGTACACAGGTGGAAGAAAAAATGCTCAATTAAGGATCGCAAAAGAGCAATTGAGTCAGTTATCATATGATCGTTCAACACTTGCAAAAAACATAACATCAAACATTGAATCTTTGCTTTCAGAATTAACAAATGCAGAAAATAGGATTGAAGCATATGAAAATGCTTTCGATGCAAATGGAAAAAGTAGAGACAATCTAAATATGCAATTTCAAACATCCAATGTCTCATTGCTCGAGTTGCTTCAAGCAGAAAGAGACTTGCTGGAATCAGCTGAGAATATGGTTTTTAATCAAAGATCGGTGATCCTATCTGGATTCACTCAAAAAGCAATATTGGGTCAACTAAAGAGTTACGTTGAGATCTCTGGCAACTAATCCCTTCAAATTATTTCCCCAATCGATACACTTTAATAATGTCAAATAACAATAAACATTGGTTCTGGGGTTCAGTTCTTAATTTTAAATCTATTTTCTTTAGGATTGGATTGGCAGCAACAATGATCAACCTACTCTCGGTCGCTAGTTCAATTTTTATCATGGTTGTTTATGATCGTGTGATCCCCAATGCAGCTTTCCCCTCACTCTATGCTTTAACTGCTGGGATGGCGATTGTCCTTGTATTTGACTTTATTTTAAAAAATATGAGGGCTTGGTTTATAGACTTGGCCGCACAGCAAATTGATTTAAAAGTCGGTTATGACATTTATGCAAGGATACTAAAAGCACCATTAGACCAGGTCTCGGGATCAGTGGGCGGTCTTACCAGCGTCATTAAAGGCTTTGATCATGTCAATGAATTCTTCACCTCAGCAACACTTGCATTGGTCGTAGATCTTCCTTTTGTATTTTTATTCGTATTTGTCATTTATCTCATTTCTGGGCCATTGGCTATTATCCCTTTGCTTGCAATCCCATTTGTTATAGGCGTTGGATTTTTGGTTCAGCCATTCATCTCAAAACATTCTGAAAAAGCTATGGAAGTAGGAAAAGACAAGAATGGATTAATCATAGAGAGCCTTACAGGAATAGAAGCAATCAAATCAACTGGATCTTCTGACTTATTCTTGCATCGATATCAACACTCCATTAAAGACGGGTCAGAGGCAGGTAGGATGTCAAAGGTTTTGTCTCAATTAGCAACCAACTCAGCTTCATCTACTCAGTTGCTATGCCTTGTATGTATTGTATTTTATGGAACAATCTTAATAGATGAAGGAATCGTTTCCATGGGTGCAATGGTTGCAGCAGTCCTTCTCTCCTCAAGAGCAATTGCTCCATTAGCTCTTATAGCAAGCTTATTTGGAAGACTAAATAGTGCAAAAACTGCTTATCGTGAACTGGATAAATTGATGAATCAAATCAATGAAGATGAATCCGAGTCTTCAGGACTGATGATAGATAAACTCGGAGAATTGAACTGTTCTAGAGTTGGATTTACCTATCCAAACAGCTCAATCCCAAGTCTCATAGAGTTCAATGCCACTATAAGACAAGGTGAAAAGATCGCAATTATGGGAAGGAATGGCTCTGGTAAAACAACTATAATTAAGCTTTTATCGGGTCTACTCATGCCCACTCAAGGTGTGATTACATTTGATAACTTGGCAACCAGTGAGATACATCCCTCTATCTTCCAATCGAAAATAAGTGTAATTCTTCAAGAAACGAATCTTTTTGCAGGAAGCATTCGTAATAATATTTTAATGGGAAGGGATGGAATCGAAGAATCATTGATCAAAGAAGCGATGGAGTGTAGTGGAGTCAGTAGCTTTATATCAAGGATTCCAGGTGGAATGGATGCACTTTTGACTGATAGGGGAAAATCTTTATCTGCAGGACAGAGGCAGGCTATATCAATCGCAAGAGCTTTGGTCAATGATCCAGATTTACTAATCATGGATGAGCCAACTGCATCATTGGATCTGAACGCAGAACAGGCGTTTGTTAAGAATCTTAATCCATTCATTAAAGAAAAAACCATGGTTGTAGTGACCCATCGATTGCCACTTCTTGAATTGGTTGACAGAATTATTGTAATTGCAGACGGGAAAGTTGCATTGGACGGATCTAGAGATCATGTTTTGGATCAATTGGGGGCAAAAAAATCGTGAAAGATTATTCAAAAGCAGTTAAAAAAGCAGATATGATCTTGTATACCATTGCGATTTTTTGGGTATCAATATCAATATGGGCATCATTTGCTTCACTGGAGGAAGTCACATCTGGTCAAGGCAGAATCATTGCGTCATCAAAAATTCAAATCATTCAAAATCTCGAGGGAGGAATTATTGATGATATATTTGTGAAGTCTGGTGATATCGTTTCAAAAGATGAGGCTTTGATTCAGCTCAATACAACTCGGTTTGACTCGGAACTCTCTGCGTTAGAAAAAGAAAAAACAGCCGCAGAAAAGAATTTAAGCCTCCTCAATGAGGAAAAAGAGATTCTTGTGCCATTGGTTGATCAGGGAGTAGAGTCTAGGATGGAATTGATAAGGCTTTTACAAAGAATTTCAGAAGCTGAGGCTCAACTTTTGAGGACAGAAGAAATGGAGCCTGTTTTAAAAGATCGATTAGAACGCTCTACCGTTAAAGCTCCAATGGATGGTATTGTCAATAGGGTTCTTTTCACAACATCTGGTGGCGTAGTTCAGCCTGGAGAGGCGATGGCTGAAATTGTACCTATTGAGGAGGACTTCTTAATTGAAGTGGAAGTGAGCCCTAAAGACATTGCATATGTCTTAAAAGGGCAAGAAGCGATTGTAAAACTTACGGCATTTGATTTTGCAAAATTTGGTTCTATGACAGGAACGGTGATCAATGTGGGTGCTGACTCAATCCAAAAGGAAGATGGAAGCATTTGGTATATTTGTGAAATCGCAGTGGATAAATCTGCATCTACTTCACTTGGCAAATCCGTGAAGATTCTTCCTGGGATGATAGCTCAGGTTGATATCATTAGCGGTGAAAAAACTGTGATGGAGTATCTTCTCCAGCCTGTCACAAAAATTGCAAATGAAGCTTTCAGGGAAAGGTAGTTTCTATCAATGATTGTGTTTGTCACGAAGATCTTTCTCAATGTCTTCGTGATCACCAACCATGATATGTCTCTCGCTCTTGGTGATGTATTTTTCCAAAAAAGGGATCAACAATAAAGGCAAAAGACCCCCTAAGACTATGCCAAGGGTTCTTGCTCTCATAGAAGGATCAACCAATGCTGCAACTAGATCAGCAATAACATGGGCCAATGAAGCACCAATGATTCCTGAGATGTATCCTTTGGATGTCAGTTTTAGCAAACGGTTAATACTCCATCCAGTGTAAAACCCTATCAATACGAGGCTTACATGGACAATACCAAAAACAAAACCTGGAAGAATTTTTCCATCAATAATGAGGCCTATATCATTAAACAGTGATTCCATAGAAGAGTCCTATTTTTACAAATTATTTTCAATATACTGATCTACTTTTTCTTCAAGGATATCCAAGGGCAAAGCGCCCTCTCCCAAAATCACATGATGAAATTCTTTAATATCATATTTTTCACCAAGTGATTCTTTTGATTTCTTTTTTAATTCCATGATTTTCAGTTGGCCTATCTTATAAGCCAATGCTTGTCCTGGCATGATTAGATAACGATCGACTTCATTGATAATATCTTGTTCGGTTTTAGCTGCATTTTCTTTAAAAAATTCAATTGCTTGCTCTCTGCTCCAACCCTTGTAATGCATACCTGTATCAACAACCAGTCTCACCGCTCTCCACATATCATATGTCAATGCTCCAAACTCTGAATATGGATCTTGATAAAGTCCCATATCATAACCCAAGCTCTCACTATAAAGCCCCCATCCTTCAACATAAGCTGTATATCCAGAATATTTCCTAAAATTTGGAATGTTCTCTATTTCCATCGCAAGTGCAATTTGCAAATGATGTCCTGGTACAGCTTCATGAACAGAAAGTACTTCTATTTCATACTTCGGTCTAACTTCTGGTTTATAAAGATTCACATAATAATAACCTGCTCGAGACCCATCTGCTGAAGGCCTCATATAGTAAGCAGTTGTTGTATCTGGTGCAGATTCTATTGGTATGGGTTTAATACCATATGGCATTCTTGGTAACACTTTGAATAATGGCACAATTTTCGGATCCAGCTTTTTAGAGGTGGCTAAATAAGCTTGGAGAAGCTCTTCCCCTGTTTCAAAATAAAACTGAGGATCTGTTCTCAAGAAATTTAAAAACTCATCAAATGTGCCCTCCCAGTCAACTCTCTCTATGATTTTATTCATTTCAGTCCGGATTCGTTTGACTTCAGAAAGTCCAATCTGGTGTATCTCATCAGGCATTAATTCGGTCGATGTATGATATCGAGCCAAATTCTCATACCATGCTTTCCCATTTGGTAAATCCGAGACTCCTATTGTAGTTCTCGATGCAGGCAAATATTCATCTCTAAAGAAGTCTCTAAATTTATAATATGCAGGAATTACGTCTTCTGAGATAACTTGAATTGCTTTTTCTCTAATTTCTGATCGATCTTCAATATTTGCAGGAATTGTTTCAAAAACATTAAAGAATGGACTATCAGTTGGTTCATCAACCAATTGAAGCTCTATTTGTCTCGCAAC
>CETG01191366.1_pt1 | contig 11885 bp, 9 predicted proteins | sample 361471 | NCBI WGS metagenome assembly CETG01 (sample SAMEA2622696, study PRJEB7988) | marine metagenome | isolation source: saline water (ENVO:00002010), including | reverse complement strand
TTTAGGAATTAAACCTCACTAATGAAGAATTTGGAAACATTGCTAAAGGATTATATTGATCATGTAGCTGAAAGGGCTGCTAGAGGGATACCTCCTTTACCCTTAAGTGCCGCGCAGACTAATACAGTAACAAAATTATTAGAGCTAGGAAAACCTTCTGATAGTGAATACCTTCTCAACTTATTAAAAAATAGAGTTCCTCCAGGCGTTGATGAAGCCGCGTATGTAAAAGCAAGTTGGTTAACTGCACTAGCAAGGAGTGAGAAATACTGCAAATTCATAAATCCTCAAAGCGCCATAGAAATTTTAGGGACAATGATTGGAGGTTATAACGTCAACTCTTTAGTAGAAATCCTAAAAGAAGAGGATAAAATTATCTCCAAGGCAGCAGCTAATGTTTTAAAAAAGACAATCCTTGTATATGATGCAGCAAATGATATTTTTGAACTTAGCGCAAATAATATTTATGCAAAAGAAGTTATAGATAGCTGGGCAAACGCAGAGTGGTTTACATCAAAAAAATCTCTCCCAGAGGAGATAACTTGCATTGCTTTTAAGATTGATGGAGAAACAAACACTGATGATCTATCCCCAGCTGTTCATGCAACATCAAGACCAGATATTCCTCTTCATGCCCTATCAATGCTGGAATTTAAGGATAAAGATAGCTTAAAAATCCTTGAAAGATTGAAGGATAAACAGTTACAAATTGCATATGTTGGTGATGTAGTTGGAACAGGAAGTTCCAGAAAATCTGCTATAAACTCTTTAATTTGGCATATCGGAGAAGAGATTCCATTTGTGCCAAATAAAAAGACAGGTGGCATTGTTATCGGGGGTAAGATTGCTCCAATTTTCTTTAATACAGCTCAAGATTCTGGGGCATTTCCTATAGAAGCAGATGTAGATAAAATTAATACTGGAGATATATTAAAAATTCTTCCATATAAAGGATTACTTAAAAAAATTGATAGAAGCAATAATACTGAATCAATACTCAGTCACTTTGAATTAAAACCATCAACTATTACGGATGAAATTCAAGCTGGTGGAAGAATAAATTTAATGATTGGAAGATCACTAACAGATAAGATAAGAAATAAACTCAAATTAAAACCAAGTAGTTTATTTATTCGCCCTAAAAATATATCTGGGCAAAACAAAGGATTTACGCAGGCCCAAAAGATTGTGGGAAAAGCGTGCGGGCTTTATGGTGTATATCCAGGTATGACATGTGAACCAATAATGACAACAGTTGGTAGTCAAGATACTACAGGGCCCATGACAAGAGACGAGCTTAAAGAATTAGCATGTTTAGGATTTACTGCAGATCTGGTAATGCAAAGTTTTTGTCACACCGCTGCATATCCTAAACCTATTGATCTTATAACTCATAAAGAATTACCTGACTTTATATCTCAAAGAGGTGGCGTGGCTCTAAAACCAGGAGATGGAATAATTCACAGCTGGCTTAATAGAATGCTTCTACCAGACACTGTTGGTACTGGTGGAGATAGCCATACTAGATTTCCTCTAGGAATTTCGTTTCCTGGTGGTTCTGGAATAGTAGCATTTGCTGCTGCTATAGGATCAATGCCTTTAAATATGCCAGAGTCAATTTTAGTTAGATTTAAAGGTGAATTATTGCCAGGGATAACCTTAAGAGATTTAGTTAATGCAATACCTTTGTTCGCAATTAAAAAAGGTCTTCTAACTGTTGAGAAATCAAACAAGAAAAATATATTTAATGGGAAAATAATGGAGATAGAAGGATTACCAAATTTGAAGCTTGAACAAGCATTTGAATTGACTGATGCAACAGCTGAGCGTTCATGCGCGGGAAGTACAATATTGTTGTCAGAAGACACTGTTGAAGAATATTTAAAAAGCAATGTATGTCTTTTAGAAAAAATGATTGAAAGTAATTATCAAGACTCAAAGTCAATTACAAGAAGAATTAATGATATGAAAACATGGCTTAAAAAACCAAACTTATTAAAAGCTGATTCTGATGCATCTTATGAGGAAGTTATTGAGATTGACTTATCAAATGTTAAAGAACCCATAGTAGCTTGCCCTAATGATCCTGATAACGTAAAAGAAATCTCAGATGTAGCAAATACAATTATAGATGAAGTATTTATTGGATCCTGCATGACAAATATTGGGCATTACAGAGCTGCTGCTAAGGTTCTTGAAGGTATTAAAAATATTAAAGCAAAACTCTGGATTTGCCCGCCTACAAAAATGGATGAAGAAATATTGATTAAAGAAGGTTACTATAAAATTTTTGAAAATTGCGGGGCAAGATTAGAGCTGCCAGGTTGTTCTTTATGTATGGGAAATCAAGCCAGAGTTGATGATGGAGCTATTGTTTTTTCAACTAGTACTAGAAATTTTGATAATAGACTTGGAAAAAACGCTCAGGTATTTTTAGGGAGCGCAGAACTTGCAGCTGTATGTGCATTGCTTGGGAGAATTCCTGAAATAGATGAATACACAAATATTACTAAAAATAAGATCAATCCATATTCCAAAACACTTTATCGCTATCTTCAATTTGATGAAATGCAAGATTTCAGTTTATCGCAATAATTCATCGTTATGAATCAATCAATTAAAGCAAAGCCTAATAACTCGTCACGAAGTATTAAAAAATTACTTAAACAAAGGTCATTAGTTGTAGCTCTTGCTCTCTTATTTACTGGTTTAGGAGCTTCAATAACAAGTATATCTTTTAAAACAGGTATTTATTTTATAAATAATTGGAGATTAGAACTTCTAAATCAATTCCCATCTTTCATAGTTTTACCTTTATTTGGTCTGATAGGAGGGGCTTTATCTGCGCAACTAATAAAAAGCTTTGCACCAGCAGCAAAAGGTTCTGGCGTTAGTCAGATAATGGGATTTTTAAGGCATAAAAAGGTTCCAATGAGTCTAAGAGTTGGATTAGTAAAGTTAATCTCAGGCATAATTGCCATAGGGAGTGGATTTCCACTTGGACCAGAAGGACCTTCTGTTCAGATGGGAGGATCTGTTGCATGGCAAATGGCAACCTGGCTGAAGGCTCCACTAGCCTTTAGAAGAGTAATAGTTGCTGCTGGGGGAGGAGCTGGAATTGCTGCTGTTTTTAGTGCTCCACTAGGTGGCTTTATTTATGCAATCGAAGAGTTATTAAATTCTGCAAGACCAGTTATTCTATTATTAGTAGTTATAACAACTTTTATAGCTGACTCATCAGCAGATATTATTCAGGCCTTAGGTTTAGATCCAAAAGCAGGGGGTTTTGACTTCAACTTAGGATTCCTAATACAAAAAGAATATAACCCATCTGTTTTTTTCTTACCAATTGATTTTATATATCTCGTTTTGCTTGGAATAATTGTTGGTATATTTGCAGAACTTTATAGCAATTATGTCTTAATGATGCAGAATATTGGCAAAAAATGGTATCAAAATAAGTTTGTCTTAAAAATGAGTCTTTGCGGTCTAACTCTTGGGTGCATCTATTCTCTATTACCGAGCAGCTTTCATAATTTAGATGAACTACAAAAAATAATAGTGGAGCAAAGCACAAATATAAATATTGCTATTTTAGCAGTGCTCATAATATTTATTACTACAGGACTAGCTGCTGCCTCGGGGGCTCCTGGAGGGTTATTTTATCCGATGCTAACTTTAGGAGGAGGAATTGGACTCATAATGGGGAATTGGGTTGAAATTGCAACTGGGCATGCTCCTAGCACATATATATTTGCAGGGATGGGTGCTTTTGTTTCAGGATGCTCGAGAACTCCAATAACCGCAATGTTCTTAGCATTTGCATTAACCAAAGATTTATTAATAATGAAGCCAGTTCTTATATGTTGCATAACAAGTTTTTTGATAGCAAGAGCATTTAATGATAAATCGATATACGAAAGACAGATAGAAATTGAAATTTAAAAATAATATGCAAAAAAATTTACTAATCAAAAACTGCTGTTTTACTTTTATAAACAAAAATTTGATGTTTTAAATGAAGTCTAACTGCACGTGACAAGGCAATTCTCTCTATATCACGACCTTTTCTAATTAGATCTTCAACCTCATCTCTATGACTAACTGATACTGTACATTGATCTATAATTGGCCCTTCATCAAGCTCTTCGGTTACATAATGAGCTGTTGCACCAATTAATTTAACACCTTTCTTCCAGGCACGATGATAAGGTTGAGATCCTTTAAAAGCTGGTAAAAAAGAATGATGAATATTAATGACTGATGAAAAATCTTTTAGAAATGAATCACTTAAAATTTGCATATATTTAGCAAGTACAACAAGTTCAATATTAAATTCTCTTATATGAACTAACATTTTTTCTTCAATGTCTTTTTTAGAAAATTTAGAAGTATCAAAATAGATATATTGAGCATTGAAATCATTAGCAATATTTTTTAAATCAAGGTGATTAGAAATAATTAAAGGCACTTGCATCTTTAGCTCTCCATTCCTAACTCTCCATAATAAGTCGAGTAAGCAGTGGTTTTGTTTACTTACAAAAATAGCTACATTGGGGATCTCGTCAGAATAATTAATATTAAATTTACCATTTAAATTGCTTATGATTTGTTCTAATGCATTATTGATTTCAATTTTATTTAAAGGATAATGCTTAGCATTCCATTCAATTCTACTTAAAAATAACCCTGCATCATGATCAGTATGATGATCAGAGTGTATGATATTTCCTCCATAATTTGAAATCCAAGTAGTGATCTTGCTAACCAATCCAGGACGGTCAGGGCAAACAATTCTTAGAATAATTGAAGGTTGTTCCAAAAAATTACTAATATCAAAATAGGAATAGAATTAAATACAATATATCAATGAATAGTTCAAAAGAGAATCTTAAATACTCTCAAATATTAATTATTGGATCAGGGATAATTGGAAAATTTAATGCACTAGAATTATCTAATCTTGGTCTTCAGGTTTCAATAGTAGATCCTTGTCAAAGCAATAATAGTAGCAACGCAGCTCTTGGTATCTTAATGGGTAAAATCTATCGAAAAAGAAGTGGTAGAAGTTGGGAACTTAGAAAAGAAAGTATACAATTATGGTCAAAGTGGTTAAAAGAATTTAATAAAATCAATCCTAAATTAGTTCTTGAAAAACCTTTAATGCAAATAACAACTGATAAAAGTATATTTGAAAAAATGAAAACTTTTGTGCTTGAGAATCCAAATGATGGCTTGATGATATTGGACAAAAATTCAAGTTTACTTAGAAATAGTCAGGACATATTTAGTACAAGAAATCTTGAGGGGATTATTTCATATGAAGATGGAAGGATTAATCCAAAATTATTATTAAATACATTGGATTATCTTCTAAGTAAAAACAATATATATACAATTAAGGACGAAATTATTAACGTAAGGAAAGAAAGAAAAGAGTGGATCTCGACACTAAAAACAGGGAAATCAATAATATCAAAAGTGATAATATTAAGTAGTTCTTTGAATACTTCAAAACTAATTGAAAATAGGAAATATAATTTCCAACTACAGCCTGTACTAGGTCAGGCAATAGAAATTTTATACTCTGATGATTCTATTAATTTTTTAAATCTACCAAAAATATCCAGTATTAATGGTAAAAATATAATACCCCTAAGCAAAAATAAATTAATAATAGGGTCGACGGATGAATATAATACAAAAGCTACAGAAGCAAAAATTGCAGAACTTACAAATTTCATCAATAATAAACCCAAATGGCTTGATCCAAAAAATATCACAAAGAAATGGTTTGGAATAAGATCAAGACCTATAGGTGAAGGTTCACCAATACTTAAATCATTAGAAGAAGGACTTATTTTATGTACAGGACTTTATAAGAATGGAATATTATTAGCTCCTGTCTGTTCAAAGTGGATATCAGAAGAAATTAAAAAACATATTTAAGTTTTACTTACTTTCAGTAAAGTCAGCATCAATAACATCATCTCCATCTTCAGAAGAACTATCACTATCTTTGCCAGGTGATGAAGGTTCATTACCTGGTTGTTGATAAACAGAAGATCCAACGGCATACAATTCTTGCTGCAATTCCTCTAATAATGTTTTCATAGAATCGTAATCTTCTTTTTCAGTGGCTTCTTTCAAAGCTTTACTCTTTTCTTCAACTTTAGCTTTTACTGAAGCATCAACTTTATCCCCTAATTCTGTTAATTGTTTCTCCGTTTGATATACAAGTGTTTCTGATTGATTCTTCAAATCAATTCTCTCTCTTTTCTCTTTATCTGCTGATGCATTAGATTCAGCATCTTTCACCATCTTCTCAACTTCATTATCAGAAAGTGTTGAGGCACCGGTAATTGATATGCTTTGTTCCTTACCACTTCCTTTATCCTTCGCAGTAACACTTAAAATCCCATTAGCATCAATATCAAAAGTAACTTCTATTTGAGGAACGCCTCGAGGGGCAGAAGGTATACCATCCAATCTAAAAGTACCTAAACTTTTATTATCAGAGGCCATTTCTCTTTCTCCTTGAAGAACATGAATTTCAACATTCGTTTGACCATCAACAGCGGTTGAATAGGTTTCAGACTTCTTAGTTGGAACGGTAGTATTCCTAGAGATCATTTTTGTCATCACTCCACCAAGAGTTTCTACACCTAAAGACAATGGTGTAACATCCAATAATAAAATATCTTTAACTTCTCCAGCTAATACACCACCTTGTATTGCAGCTCCAACAGCAACAACTTCGTCAGGGTTAACAGTCTGATTAGGATCTTTACCAGTAACTCTCTTTACAAGCTCTTGGACAGCAGGCATACGAGTAGAGCCGCCTACCATAACAATTTCATCAATTTCTCCTGTTGATAATTTTGCATCCTTTAATGCCTGTTCAACAGGAACACGACATCTATCAATTAAGGTTGAAGCTAGTTCTTCAAATTTTGCTCTAGTAAGATTCAAGTCAAGATGCTTTGGACCTTCCGGGGTGGCCGTAATAAAAGGTAGATTAATCTCACTCTGCGTAGCATTCGAAAGCTCTATCTTTGCCTTTTCTGCAGCTTCAGTAAGCCTCTGAAGGGCTTGTTTGTCTTGTCTGAGATCAATACCTTCATTACTTTTAAAAGAACTCGCAAGATGATCAACAATACACTTATCAAAATCATCTCCCCCTAAATGGGTATCTCCTGAAGTCGAGAGAACTTCAAAAACACCATCTCCAACTTCTAATACGGAAACATCAAATGTACCGCCTCCTAAATCAAAAACTAATATTCTTTCATTACTTTTTTTATCAAGTCCATAAGCTAGAGCAGCAGCAGTAGGCTCATTAATAATTCTTAGTACTTCCAAACCTGCGATTTTACCAGCATCTTTTGTTGCTTGTCTTTGAGAATCGTTAAAATATGCCGGCACAGTAATTACAGCTTGCGTAATATTTTCTCCTAAATACTTGCCTGCATCCTCAGATAATTTTCTTAATATTTGAGCACTAACTTCTTCTGGTGAAAACTGTTTTTCTAATACAGGGCATTTTAATTTGACACTAGCACCTGATTTCTCAACACCGTAACTAACTTCTTTAGACTCTTCATTAACTTCATCAACTCTTCTTCCAACAAATCTTTTTGCTGAATAAAAAGTATTTTCAGGATTCATAACTGCTTGTCTTTTCGCAATTTGACCAACTAACTGATCCTGATTTTTAGTGTATGCGACAACAGATGGTGTGGTTCTGAAACCCTCAGCATTTGCTATTACAGTAGGTTTACCCCCTTCCATTACAGCAACACAACTATTTGTTGTTCCTAAATCAATTCCTACAACCTTACCCATGAGTAAAAAACATTCCTTAATAATCTACATAATCGGTCATCCTCGTCCCTATTGTTACTCATAGACGAGGTGTGGTTTCCGAACAAATAACTAATTTCTTCAAAAAATTCCCAAAATGATTAGCAGTAAAACATCATTTCTTGCATTAATTGGCAATCCAGTCAATCATTCACTATCCCCAATAATGCAGAACGCTGCAATAAAACACCTTGGTCTTGATTTGGTTTATTTAGCTTTCCCATGTAAAGATGAAGACGTTATAACCACAATAAATTCGTTAAAGAAAATAAATTGTAAAGGTTTGAACATAACAATCCCATTTAAAGAAAAAGTATTTCATTTATGCAATGAGATTTCGCCTGTCGCTAAAAAAATAAAAGCAATAAATACTTTAAAATTAAATGAAAAGAATGAGTGGGATGGTACCAATACGGATGTAGCAGGTTTCAAGCATCCATTAAAAAAATATAAGCTCAAAGATAAAAAAGGAATAGTTCTTGGTTCAGGAGGTGCTGCAAGAGCTGCTATTCAAGGACTTTTAGAGTTAGGCTTATCAGAAATTAATATAATAACTCGAAATAATTATTCACTACAAAAAATATTAGATGATTTTTCAAGGGCTTCAAATATAAAAGGATCAATAAACAATAATATTAAAAATTATGATTTAATTGAAAACTCAGATTTAATAATTAATTCAACACCTGTTGGAATGAAAAAAATATTTAATGAAAATGACGTATTGCCTTTTGGAAAAGATTTTTGGAGATCTCTTAATTCTGATACTATTATTTACGATTTAATATATAATCCGAGGCCTACAGAATTTTTAAAGCTCGGCCTGAAAAGAAACTGTATTACAATTGACGGATTAGAAATGCTAGTAGCCCAAGGAGCAAGATCATTATCATATTGGACTAACGGATTAGAAGTGCCGATGGAGGTTATGAAAGAAGCTTTAAAAGATTCTTTGTAGAATTTAAAAAATTATTACTCATATCTACCTAAATTTTAACCATAATAATGTATTCTATAGTTTAAACAGACGCTCATAATAATTATGAGCCGAAAAGGCCTAGTCTGAAATTATGAACAATCATCAAATTTACTACGAAACAATGTATATCCTGCGTCCGGATATTGCAGAGGAAGAAGTAAGTCATCATATAGAAAAATACAATAAAGTATTAGAAAAAAATAATGGCAAAATCTTAGATAGTCAAATGAGAGGAAAAAGAAGATTGGCCTATCAAATTGGTAAACATAGAGAAGGAATTTATGTCCAACTTAGCCATCAAGGAGATGGTCAACACATCTCAAAGATTGAAAAAGCTATGCGCCTCAGTGAAGATGTAATTAGATATATGACTGTTAAGCAAGAAGGTCCTTTACCGACTCCAAAACCATCAAATAAAACTATAAAAACAGAAGAGAAGAAAGAAAAAGATAACGAAACAAAAAAAGAATCAGAAAAAGAGAATAAAACATCAAAAGAATCTTCTAAAAATGAGAAGATAAACACTACAGAAGAAGAGAAACCTAAGGCAGAATAATTAATCTTTAAGATATTTTGAATTGGATTCGGCCCAAATCTTATTTGACATACCCCACATATAAATAAAACCCTCAGCATTCTTATGATTGAATTTATCTAAATGACTGTAGGTAGCTAAATCCTCTCTATACAAAGAATTATTATTTGATAATCTTCCTATTATTGTTGCATTAGCCTTAAATAGTTGTATCTTAACAATCCCATTGACAACCTCCTGGGTGTTATTTATAAAACCATCAAGAGCATTCTTCAATGGACTAAACCAATATCCCTGGTAAACCAATTGAGCCCATTTTTTTTCAATTAATTCTTTGAAATCGATTAAATCGTGAGTCAATGTTAAAGTCTCTAATTCTTTATGAGCTTTAATTAAAAGTGATAATCCTGGAGTTTCGTAAATCTCTCTACTTTTTATGCCTACAACCCTATCTTCAATCATATCTATTCTCCCAAATCCATGCTTACCTGCTAATAAATTAGCTTTAAGAAGAATATCTTTTCTTGACATATATGCTCCATCTATAGCCACTGGAAATCCTTTTTTGAATTCTATCTCAATATCCTGAGGTAAGTCTGGGGCATCTTTAAGTGAAGAAGTCATTTCAAAAATATCTTCACTAGGAGCTCGCATAGGGTCTTCTAATACTCCTGCTTCAATACTTCTGCCTAAAAGATTCACATCGATAGAATACGGAGATTTTTTTGAAACAGGGGCAGGAATACCAAATTTTTCACCATAAGCAATAGCTTCCTCTCTACTCAGATTCCATTCTCTTGCAGGAGTTATAATTTGCAAATCGGGTGCGAGTGCATTTATAGCCAAATCAAACCTTACTTGATCATTACCTTTTCCTGTACATCCATGAGCTACAGCATCAGCATTATATTCTCTAGAAGTGGCAACTAATTCTTTAGCAATTAGAGGTCTTGCTAAAGCAGTAGACAAAGGATATTTGCCGCCATATAGGGCATTTGAGCGAATTGCAGGAAAAGCATAACTATCAACAAAAGTATCCACTAAATTACCAATAAGAGAAACTGAAGCACCTGATTTTAAAGCCTTATCTCTAATTTTCTGAAGATCTTCTCCTTGCCCTAAGTCAGCGACAAGAGTTATAACTTCTTTAATTCCGTATTTCTCTTTTAAATAAGGAATACAAATACTTGTATCCACACCTCCTGAATAAGCAAGTACTACTTTTTTAACTGAACTCATGTAAATTTCTCCGGAAAAATAGATTAGGGGAAAATTAAAAAATTAATTTTTCGATAATTTACTTAAAACTAATACTAATGTAACTAATATAGAGGGAGCAAAAACCAATAAAACAACAAGATAATTATTAATTAATAAAAATTCGGAATTATAATTACTGTAGAGCTTAAATGATGCAGAAATACAAATGGAAATAGGCCATATAAGTAAAAACTTATAATTTCTTTTACCAAACAATGATTTTAAAATTACTTATTCTGTACTATCTTATTATAAGAAGACATTTTTTTTATGGAATCTAATAAATTGCAGTTGAGATTAAAAGAAATTGCTGAAATTAATCCTGCTCTAACTTGTTACTCTAGAGACGATGCAGCACCGGTTCTTCCCTTAAGGGAAGAACCAGATTTATTATCTTGGCTTGAAACAACTGGTAGATTAGTTACAGAAGAATCTAATGAATCTCAAGAGATTAGTACTATTGAAGAAGAAGAATTATCAGCACTAATGGGAGAGAAAGAAGATTACAAAGGAGAAGATGATGTCTTAACTGATGACTGGGAAGACTAAAAACCTCAGTTACTCTTTTTTAATATATGCAATATCTTTAACAGTATTATTTTGCTCATATTACTTAAAAGACTTTAACTTCATTTTATACTTTTTATTAAGTTTCATATCGTCCTTAATAACTATTCATTTAGGGTTAAAAGTTACTAGAAAATTAAAAATTTTTCAAAAGATAAGAGAAGAAGGGCCTGTAACGCATAAGAAAAAAGAAAATACGCCGACAATAGGAGGTCTTTTTTTTATTCCTATATTTTTAATTATAATTTTATCTATTGATATACAATTTAGCCCAACCAAAATATTATTCTTTTTAACTATATTGGGCTACTTTTTAATAGGATTAATTGACGATATTTTAAGTATAAAAAACAAAAGAAATTTAGGGCTCAAAGGAAAAGATAAATTAACACTTCAAATAATAATAACTTTATTTTTAGTTATATTTTCAGCTCAATTTAACTTAATAAATTCAGAAATTAGAATAATTGAAAAATTTTCAATTAATACAGAAGCATTTATATATCCAATCGCCTTCCTCTCAGTAGTAGGACTTAGTAATGCAGTGAATTTAAGTGATGGGCTTGATGGATTAGTTGCAGGATGCAGTTCAATCGTCTTTTGTGGTTTAGGTGCAGAAATATTAATTAGTAATAATCAATTTATAGGATTAAGTATTTTATGTTTTTCAATGTCTGGCTT
>CETG01165490.1_pt1 | contig 11894 bp, 5 predicted proteins | sample 361471 | NCBI WGS metagenome assembly CETG01 (sample SAMEA2622696, study PRJEB7988) | marine metagenome | isolation source: saline water (ENVO:00002010), including | reverse complement strand
CTACCTGATTTGGTGGAGGTGCAGAGGGCAAGCTTTAAATGGTTTTTAGAGAAAGGCCTAATTGAAGAACTGGAGAGTTTCTCTCCTATATCTGATTACACAGGAAAGCTTGAATTACATTTTATTGGGAGTGAATATCGACTGAAGCGTCCTAGACATGATGTTGAAGAAGCGAAAAGAAGAGATGCAACCTTTGCTTCTCAGATGTATGTCACATGTAGGTTGGTTAATAAAGAAACTGGAGAAATAAAAGAACAAGAAGTATTTATAGGTGAACTTCCTTTGATGACTGAAAGAGGAACTTTTATAATTAATGGTGCAGAAAGAGTTATCGTTAATCAAATAGTTAGAAGCCCTGGCGTTTACTTTAAGGATGAGCAAGATAAAAATGGACGGAGAACATACAATGCAAGTGTTATTCCTAATCGCGGTGCTTGGTTGAAATTTGAGACAGACAAAAATGATCTTTTACATGTACGTGTTGATAAAACAAGAAAAATAAATGCTCATGTTCTTATGAGAGCAATGGGTCTATCTGATAATGATGTCATTGATAAATTAAGACATCCTGAATATTATAAAAAATCTATAGATGCAGCTAATGAAGAGGGTATAAATTCCGAGGATCAAGCTTTGCTTGAGTTATATAAGAAGCTTCGCCCTGGGGAACCACCTTCTGTAAGTGGAGGACAACAACTCTTGCAGAGTAGATTTTTTGATCCAAAACGTTATGACCTTGGCAGAGTAGGCAGATATAAAATTAATAAGAAATTACGTTTAACGATTCCAGATAACGTTAGAACTATTACACATGAAGATGTTCTTTCTACATTAGATTATTTAATTAATTTAGAACTGGATGTAGGCGGCGCATCATTAGATGATATTGATCATTTAGGTAACCGAAGAGTTAGATCAGTTGGAGAATTGCTGCAAAATCAGGTGCGTGTGGGACTGAATCGACTAGAGAGAATTATTAAAGAAAGAATGACTGTAGGAGAAACAGATTCATTAACACCTGCTCAACTTGTTAACCCTAAACCTTTAGTTGCAGCTATTAAGGAGTTTTTTGGCTCTAGTCAACTTAGTCAGTTCATGGATCAAACTAATCCTTTGGCTGAGTTAACTCATAAGAGACGTATATCTGCATTAGGCCCGGGAGGACTTACACGAGAACGAGCAGGATTTGCTGTTAGAGATATTCATCCTTCACATTATGGTCGATTATGTCCTATTGAGACTCCAGAAGGCCCTAATGCAGGCTTGATTAACTCTCTAGCAACACATGCAAGAGTTAATGATTATGGTTTTGTTGAAACACCTTTTTGGAAAGTTGAGGATGGCAAAGTAATAAAAGAAGGGGCCCCAATTTATCTATCTGCTGATTTAGAAGATGAGTGTAGAGTTGCTCCAGGAGATGTTGCTACAGATAGCGAAGGTAAAATTATCGCCGAATTAATACCTGTTCGTTATAGACAGGATTTTGAGAAGGTTCCTCCTGAGCAAGTTGATTATGTTCAACTATCTCCTGTTCAAGTTATTTCGGTTGCAACTTCTTTAATCCCATTTGTTGAACATGATGATGCCAATAGGGCTTTGATGGGATCAAATATGCAAAGACAAGCCGTACCACTTCTCCGCCCAGAAAGACCTTTGGTTGGAACTGGTTTGGAGACTCAAGTTGCTCGAGATTCAGGGATGGTACCCATATCAAAAGTAAATGGGAAGGTGGTTTTTGTAGATGCCACAGAAATTGTAGTTAGAGATGAGGATGGTATTGATCACACTCATTACCTACAAAAATATCAAAGGTCAAATCAAGACACTTGTCTCAATCAGAGGCCTATTGTTTCTAATGGGGACCCTATTATTGTTGGCCAAGTGTTAGCTGATGGATCTGCATGTGAAGGAGGAGAAATTGCTTTAGGTCAAAATGTTTTGATCGCATATATGCCATGGGAAGGGTATAACTATGAGGATGCAATTCTTGTTAGCGAACGTCTAGTTAAGGATGATTTGTATACTTCTGTTCATATTGAGAAATACGAAATAGAAGCACGTCAAACAAAATTAGGACCAGAAGAAATCACTCGAGAGATACCAAATGTTGCTGAGGAAAGCCTAGGTAATCTTGATGAAATGGGTATTATCAGGGTAGGTGCCTTTGTTGAAAGTGGAGATATTCTCGTTGGTAAGGTTACACCTAAAGGAGAATCAGATCAGCCTCCAGAAGAAAAACTTTTAAGAGCGATCTTTGGAGAGAAGGCTAGAGATGTTAGGGATAACTCTTTAAGAGTTCCCAGTACAGAGAGAGGCCGAGTAGTAGATGTGAGAATTTATACCCGAGAACAAGGAGATGAACTCCCACCTGGCGCAAATATGGTGGTTAGGTGTTATGTGGCGCAGCGTCGCAAAATTCAGGTTGGAGACAAGATGGCTGGACGTCATGGAAATAAGGGCATTATTAGCCGGATACTCCCTCGTGAAGATATGCCTTATTTGCCTGATGGAACACCCGTAGACATTGTGCTTAATCCGTTAGGAGTCCCTAGCCGTATGAATGTTGGTCAGGTTTTCGAGCTTTTAATGGGTTGGGCAGCTGCCAATTTGGATTGTCGAGTAAAAGTTATTCCATTTGATGAAATGTATGGAGCAGAGAAATCTCATCAGACTGTTCAAGCCTATTTGAAAGAGGCAGCTAAGCAACCTGGTAAAGAGTGGGTTTATAATCCTGACGATCCTGGTAAGCTACTTTTACGAGACGGACGTACTGGCCAACCTTTTGATCAGCCAGTTGCTGTGGGTTATTCTCACTTCCTTAAGCTTGTTCATTTAGTTGATGACAAGATACATGCTAGATCTACTGGTCCATATTCATTAGTTACTCAACAACCTTTAGGAGGTAAAGCACAGCAAGGAGGTCAAAGGCTTGGTGAAATGGAAGTTTGGGCTTTAGAAGCTTATGGTGCAGCCTATACATTGCAAGAGTTACTAACCGTTAAGTCAGATGATATGCAAGGACGCAATGAAGCCTTGAACGCAATCGTCAAAGGTAAACCTATCCCAAGGCCAGGAACTCCAGAATCCTTTAAAGTTTTAATGCGAGAACTGCAGTCATTAGGTCTTGATATTGGTGTTTACACCGATGAAGGAAAAGAAGTTGATTTAATGCAAGATGTCAATCCGAGACGTAGTACTCCAAGTAGACCAACTTATGAGTCTTTAGGGGTCTCTGACTATGAAGAAGATTAAATAAATCGCTCTACTTCTTATTTAACACTTTCAATTTCTGATGACTAACAGCAATCTACGCACCGAGAACCACTTTGATTACGTCAAAATTACATTGGCGTCACCTCAGCGCATAATGGACTGGGGCCAAAGAACACTGCCTAATGGTCAAGTTGTTGGAGAAGTTACTAAACCTGAAACTATAAATTATCGAACATTAAAGCCTGAGATGGATGGACTGTTTTGCGAAAAAATTTTTGGTCCTTCTAAGGATTGGGAATGTCATTGTGGTAAATACAAGAGAGTGAGACACAGAGGTATTGTTTGCGAGAGGTGTGGTGTTGAAGTAACGGAAAGCAGAGTGCGTCGCCATAGAATGGGATTTATAAAGTTGGCAGCCCCTGTTTCGCATGTTTGGTACTTGAAAGGAATTCCAAGTTATGTGGCGATATTGCTGGATATGCCACTCAGAGATGTTGAGCAAATTGTCTATTTTAACTGTTATGTAGTGCTAGATATTGGGGACCATAAAGACCTTAAATACAAACAATTACTAACTGAAGATGAGTGGCTAGAGATTGAAGATGAGATATATGCAGAAGATTCAACTATTGAAAATGAACCTGTTGTTGGCATCGGTGCTGAAGCTTTAAAGCAGTTGCTAGAGGACCTTAGTCTGTCAGAAATTGCTGAACAATTAAGAGAAGAAATTGCTGCCAGTAAGGGACAGAAAAGAGCCAAATTAATTAAACGTCTACGAGTTATAGACAATTTTATTGCTACTGGAGCCAATCCAGAGTGGATGGTTCTTGATGCAATACCTGTAATTCCTCCGGATTTGAGACCTATGGTCCAATTGGATGGAGGACGGTTTGCTACTTCAGATCTAAATGACTTATATAGGAGAGTAATTAATAGAAATAACAGATTAGCTCGTCTTCAAGAAATATTGGCACCTGAAATCATTGTTAGGAATGAGAAAAGAATGCTTCAGGAAGCGGTAGATGCACTAATTGATAATGGTCGAAGAGGACGAACAGTTGTAGGAGCAAATAGCCGCCCCTTAAAGTCTTTGAGCGATATTATTGAAGGAAAGCAGGGGCGTTTTAGGCAAAACCTTCTCGGTAAGAGAGTTGACTATTCTGGTCGATCGGTCATTGTTGTAGGGCCTAAGTTAAAAATGCATCAATGTGGATTGCCTAAAGAAATGGCAATCGAACTTTTCCAACCTTTTGTAATTCATAGGCTTATTAGGCAAAACATCGTTAATAACATTAAAGCTGCAAAAAAACTCATTCAAAGAGCAGACGATGAGGTTATGCAAGTTTTGCAAGAGGTGATAGATGGGCATCCAATTCTGCTGAACCGTGCTCCTACTCTTCACCGTTTGGGTATTCAAGCTTTTGAACCAAAGCTTGTTGCTGGAAGGGCGATACAGCTACATCCTCTAGTGTGCCCTGCTTTTAATGCTGATTTTGACGGGGATCAAATGGCTGTTCATGTTCCATTGGCAATTGAGGCTCAGACTGAGGCGAGAATGCTCATGTTGGCTAGCAATAATATTCTTTCACCAGCTACGGGAGATCCTATAGTTACACCTTCTCAAGATATGGTGCTCGGCTCTTATTATCTTACGGCTCTTCAGCCAGGTTTAGATAAACCTAAATTTGGTGATAGAGCAAAGACTTATGCTTCTTTAGAAGATGTGATTAATGCTTTTGAAAATCAAAGAATTTCTCTTCATGATTGGGTTTGGGTTAGATTCAATGGTGAAGTAGATGAAGAAGAAGAAATCGATAAACCAATTGAGTCGAAGACATTAGAGGATGGATCTCGAATAGAACAATGGTCTTTAAGGAGAGACCGCTTAGATGAAGAGGGTGGTTTGATAAGTCGTTACATCCTTACGACTGTTGGCCGTGTTGTGATGAATCACACAATTATGGATGCTGTTGCTTCAGCTTGAATTTTTGAAAACGCATTTTCTTTCTTAACTCACTTCTTTCAATCAAACATTCCCATGACTCCAGCCTCTTCTAAATCTACTAAACCTCGTAAGTCTTCAACTAGGTCAAAAAAAGGTAAAGGCAAGAAATCAGCTGCAATGAGTTCGTTACCACCTCTCTCAAAAATGCCACCTCCTTTTCGTAATCGGATAGTTGATAAAAAAGTTTTAAAACAGTTAGTAGCATGGGCTTACAAGCATCATGGAACTGCTGCAACAGCAGCTATGGCTGATAACCTCAAAGACTTAGGTTTTAGATATGCGACTCAAGCTGCAGTTTCAATTTCAGTCGATGATCTGAAAGTGCCAGCTGCGAAACAAGATTTGTTAGGGCAAGCTGAGGCTCAAATTACTTCGACAGAAGAGTGTTATCGTCTTGGTGAGATTACTGAAGTTGAGCGTCATACAAAAGTAATAGATACTTGGACTGAAACCAATGAAAGGTTAGTGGATGCAGTAAAGAAAAACTTTAACCAGAACGATCCATTGAATTCTGTTTGGATGATGGCGAACTCTGGTGCGAGAGGAAATATGTCACAAGTTCGTCAACTTGTAGGAATGAGAGGACTAATGGCTAATCCTCAAGGTGAAATAATTGATTTACCTATTCGAACTAATTTTCGTGAAGGTCTAACTGTTACTGAATACGTCATTTCTTCCTATGGTGCAAGAAAAGGATTAGTTGATACAGCGCTAAGAACTGCTGATTCAGGTTATTTAACAAGAAGATTAGTTGATGTTGCGCAAGACGTTATTGTTCGTGAAGAAGATTGTGGAACTTCTAGATCAATAGCTGTTAAAGCAGAAGATGGAAAGTTTGGTAGTCGCCTTATAGGTAGACTTACCGCCGAGCAAGTAGCAATTCATGATGGAGAAGTTCTTGCTGAACGTGATACAGCTATTGACCCTAAACTTTCTAGTCGGATAGAGGCCTCTAAAGTTAAGCAAGTTATGGTTCGCTCTCCACTTACTTGTGAGGCTAACCGCTCTGTTTGTCGTAAATGTTATGGATGGGCTCTCGCTCACAATCAACTTGTTGACCTTGGAGAGGCAGTAGGAATTATTGCTGCTCAATCGATTGGGGAACCAGGAACCCAGTTAACAATGAGAACTTTCCATACAGGAGGAGTATCAACTGCAGAGACTGGTGTTGTCAGATCTACTATTGCGGGGAAAGTGGAGTTTGCCTCAAAAGCAAGAATCCGAGGATATAGAACTCCTCATGGTGTGGAGGCTCAGCAATCTGAAGTTGATTTCACTCTAAGCATTATCCCTAATGGGAATGTGAAGGCTCAGAAGATAGAGATATCAAACGGCTCTTTACTTTTTGTAGAAAATGGTCAGGAAATTGAGGCTGATGTAACAGTTGCGCAGATTGCAACTGGTTCAGTGAAAAAGAGTGTGGAGAAGGCTACTAAAGATGTTATTTGTGATTTAGCTGGACAAGTCCGATACGAATCAGCTATTCAACCAAGAGAAGTTACTGATCGACAGGGGAATATCACACTAAAAGCACAAAGACTTGGTCGATTATGGGTTTTGGCAGGAGACGTTTATAACCTACCTCCAAATGCATTGCCTGTCGTTGCTAATAATGTAGAGGTTACTGAAGGTAAAGTTTTAGCAGAGGCTAGTCAAGCAAGTGAGTTTGGAGGGGAAGTGCGATTAAGAGACTCTATTGGTGATTCTCGCGAGGTTCAGATAGTTACAACATCGATGACTCTTAAAGATTTTAAATTGCTTGAAGAGACCTCACATGCTGGCGAATTATGGAATTTAGAAGCCAAAGATGGGACACGTTATCGTTTGAATAGCATTCCAGGAAGTAAAATTGGTGCTGGAGAAGTTATTGCTGAACTTTCTGACGATAGGTTCCGTACACAAACGGGTGGATTAGTTAAATATGCTCCGGGTTTGACTATTAAAAAAGCTCGTTCAGCAAAAAATGGTTTTGAAGTAAGTAAAGGAGGAACGCTTCTTTGGGTTCCTCAAGAGACACATGAAATTAACAAAGATATATCATTGTTAATGATTAAAGATATGCAATGGATAGAGGCTGGAGCAGAAGTTGTTAAAGATATTTTTAGTCAGACTGCTGGGATTGTGACGGTTACTCAAAAGAACGACATCTTGAGAGAAATTATTGTACGTAGTGGCACTTTTCATCTATGTTCAGAATCAAAAGCTTTAGAACGCTTTGAAGGAGAAGGCCAAATAATTAACCCTGGCGAGACAATTGCTAAAGGTATAAAAACAGATTCAGTTGTGTTTGTAGAAACTGTTACAACACCTGAAGGTAGTGGCCTTTTAATGAGACCTGTAGAGGAATATTTGATCCCTGATGAAGCACAGCTTCCTGAGCTAGAACATGTTCAACAACCAAAAGGTCCTCATTTAGGGCTTAGGGCTACTCAGCGACTTGCCTTTAAGGATGGCGAGTTGATTAAATCTGTTGAAGGTGTTGAGCTATTGAAGACTCAATTAATTTTAGAGACATTTGACACTACACCGCAAATGACAGTAGACGTAGAGACGATTAAGGATAAAAAAGCTAAGACTATTGATCGACTCAGCCTTGTGATTCTTGAAAGTATCTTAGTCAGAAGAGATACAATTTCTGATTCAAGTCACGGCTCTACTCATACAGAGCTTCAAATTAAGGATAATCAAATAGTAAAAGCTGGGGATGTTGTTGCAACAACTCAGATTCTTTGTAAGCAAGAAGGATCCGTACAATTCCCAGAAGTTAATGAAGGTGATCCTATAAGAAGATTAATTGTTGAGCGTGAACAGGATACTATTTCTATTACTCCTAAATCGAAGCCACTTGTTGAAGTTGGACAAAGAGTTGTAGATGGAGATTTCTTATCTGAAGGGCAAACGATAAATTGTTGTGGAGAAGTTGAGTCAGTAACATCTAAAAAAGTAACCTTACGCTTAGGTAGACCTTATATGGTTTCTCCTGACTCAGTGTTGCATGTACGGAATGGAGAGTTAGTTCAACGTGGCGATGGATTGGCGTTATTGGTATTTGAACGTCAGAAGACAGGAGATATTGTTCAAGGTCTCCCTCGTATTGAGGAATTGCTTGAAGCTCGCAGACCTCGCGATTCAGCAATCTTGTGTAAAAAAACCGGAATTGTTGATATAAAACAAGAAGATGACGATGAATCTATAACAGTTACTGTTATAGAAGGCGATGATTCAATTAGTGAATACCCCATACTTTTAGGTCGTAATGTGATGGTTAGTAATGGTCAACAAGTTTCAGCAGGGGAGTTCTTAACAGACGGCCCTGTCAATCCACATGAATTACTTGATTGTTATTTTAATGACCTTAGAGATAGAAAGCCTTTAATGGATGCAGCACAGGAAGCTATTGCTAAGCTTCAGCACCGAATGGTTAATGAAGTGCAAAATGTATATAAGTCTCAAGGTGTTTCAATTGATGATAAGCATATTGAAGTAATTGTTCGTCAGATGACTAGTAAAGTCAGGATTGAAGATGCTGGCGATACAACATTGTTGCCTGGTGAGTTAATTGAGCTACGTCAAGTAGAAGATACTAATCAAGCTATATCTATTACAGGTAGTGCCCCTGCTGAATTCACTCCTGTTCTTCTAGGGATTACAAAAGCTTCTTTAAATACAGACAGCTTTATTTCGGCAGCTTCTTTCCAGGAAACAACACGTGTTTTAACTGAAGCGGCTATAGAAGGTAAGTCAGATTGGCTACGTGGCCTAAAAGAGAATGTAATTATAGGGCGACTTATTCCTGCTGGGACTGGTTTTGGAGGATTTGTTGAGGAGCTTAAGGCGGAGGCTGGGCCTCATCCAGATATTTTGGCAGAAGATTCTGCTAATTATCGAAGAATGCAAAATCTCCGCCCAGATTACACAGTTGAGATGCCAACAACAGCTGCAGCAAAATTGACATCTGTTCTCGATGATCCTAGTGATGCAGATCTTGAAGCAACTAGAAGCAGACATGGGATTGACCCTAATGCATCTAACTTTGCTGCTTTTGCCCGCCCAGATTCAGATGATGAATTAAAGGACTCTCAGAGTCCTGACCCTGCTGCTTTGGAAGGTTTGCAGGAGGAAGGTCTTTTGTCTGATGAGTAAAGAAATGCCTTCATTCGCAAATTTTTTACTTTATTATTCTTCTTGCTTAGTTGATTAATTCTTTTATGCTTGAACCTTCAATTATCCCTAAGAGAAAACTTCCTCGTTATGGATTTCATAAACACACAGAGAAGTTAAATGGTCGTTGGGCGATGATAGGCTTCTTGGCGCTTGTTATATTCGAAGCAAAAATAGGACATGCAATTATTGTCTGGTGATAATTGCACCTGATTCAGAAAAGCTGTCTTGCTTACTAGGTTTAAGTGCTCATCAGCTTGAGGAGTGGGCAGAAAATCATGGGCAAAAAGCTTTTAGAGGTCGTCAAATCCATAATTGGTTGTATGAAAAGGGTGCAAAAAATCTTGATGAAATCACGGTTTTACCTAAGTCGTGGAGACTAACTCTTCTGGAGAATGGATTTGAAGTTGGAAGATTGCAAGAAGTTGAAAGATTCGTTTCAAGTGATGAAACCATTAAGTTGTTGCTAGGCACTGATGATGGAGAGAGTATTGAAACAGTTGGGATACCAACTTTAAAACGTCTTACTGTATGTGTTTCTAGCCAGATTGGATGCCCCATGGGTTGTCGTTTTTGTGCTACTGGGAAGGGGGGCTTGCAAAGATCATTGAAAGTTCATGAAATTATTGATCAAGTTTTGAGTGTGCGCGAAGCTCTTGGACGACGTCCTTCTAATGTTGTTTTTATGGGGATGGGTGAACCCCTATTAAATATTGATGCAGTACTGGATGCGATCCGTTGCTTAAATAATGATTTAGGTATTGGCCAGCGTAGGATTACTGTCAGTACAGTAGGTGTTGCTAATACTTTGCCCAAGCTTGCTGAATTAGCAAAATTACATTTAGGTAGCGTGCAATTTACTTTAGCTATAAGTCTTCATGCTCCCAATCAGCAATTAAGGGAGTCTCTCATTCCAACCGCTAAAACATACCCTATTACCGAGTTGCTAAGAGATTGTAGTTATTACTTCTCTTCAACTGGAAGAAGAGTGAGTTTTGAGTATATTCTTATAGGGAAAATAAATGATCAGGTTCATCATGCTGAGGAATTAGCCCATCTAATCACGGGCTTGAATAGTCATGTTAATTTAATTGCCTATAATCCAATAGACGAAGAGGACTTTGCCCGTCCGTCTATGAAAAATGTATTTGCTTTTAAAGCTACTTTAGAAAGACAAGGTATCCCAGTTAGTTTTCGCTCTAGTCGAGGACTTGATCAAAATGCAGCATGCGGTCAACTCAGAAATCATCATTCAGGATTAAATTGAAGATGTTTAACTAGTTCTAATGAACTTTTTACGGTCAACACTTTTACCAATTCTAATAGTTATCCTGTTTGGAACAGCATTTTTTGTTGTTACAGCACGACTTTGGCTCCCAGGGGATATGCTGGCGCCTGCTCCAATTGGTTGAGGATTTCTGCAATGGCTTTACCATCAAGAAATGAACGAAGTTTCTGAAAACTCTTCTTTCGAGATGCTGAGTAATTTAGCGATAGATCCTGACGTCTTAGCTCAGGAATTAGCTGCTGAGCTTGTTGGTGACCCTTTAGATGAAATTGATTTACAAGAATTTGATTCAGATGAGTTGAAGGGTGCTAAAGAGTGTGAAATTGGGTTGAAATGGCTTCAGCAGGGACATGAGGAGAGATTGCAAGGCTTAAGAGTTTTTTGTGAGTATCGAGACCAACGAGCTCTCCCGTTATTGGTACCTCTTTTACAAGAACCATGCCCAGTAGAGCGTATGAGTGCTGTTTATGCTTTGGGAAGGAACCCCTGTCCAAGGGCGGTAGATATTCTTTTGAATTTATTGAGATATGACAGCAATGCGTATGTACGAAAAGCAAGTGCTTGGAGTTTGGGGAATTATCCAGATGCTCCTGTTATTGAGCCCTTAATTCATTCTTTGCAAACAGACGTTGCTGCAGTTAGATTGTGGGCCTCCAGCTCGCTTGCTGATGTTGGCTCAGCGTCTCTTACTCAAGCTGATATTGCGGCTTCTCAGTTACTGATTAGTTTGCAGATTGATAGTGAACCAGTTGTAAGAAGCAACTGTATTTGGTCGTTAGGACGCTTGTATGAGCACTTGGAAGAAGCTCGCCAAACAGAATTAATCGAGGCAATTATTACAATTTTTTTAAATGATGAAGAACCTTCAGTAAGAGATGAATCAAGAATTGTTTTAGAACAAATTAATAATCCACTAGTCCAGGCAAGGGTTCAAGAGTTATTTAATGAAGGACTTTTACTCTAATGTTTTTTGATTTACACATATGCTTGTAACAACCGTTTCGCATAACTATCATTTTTTTCTATATCATCATTACCTTCTTGCCTTATAAAGCATGCCTCAACGGACTCTGCGATTCAGGATCCGTCAAGATGGACGAGTTGAAGAGACTGTTGAGGGCATGACAGGACAGTCATGTATTCAGCTTACTGAGAAGCTTGAAGAAGCCCTTGGAAGCGTTGAGCAGAGAAAGTCCACTTCAGACGCTTACCTTCGTGAAGAAGTTC
>CETG01120668.1_pt1 | contig 11903 bp, 10 predicted proteins | sample 361471 | NCBI WGS metagenome assembly CETG01 (sample SAMEA2622696, study PRJEB7988) | marine metagenome | isolation source: saline water (ENVO:00002010), including | reverse complement strand
ATCACCCTCGAAACAGGAAAAGTAGCAAGACAGGCAAACGGAGCAGTGATGGCATCATGCGATGGCACTACTGTCCTGGCAACTGTTGCAGCAAAAAGAGAAGCAGCAGAAAATCAAAGCTTCTTTCCACTGTCGGTAAATTATCAAGAAAAAACATACGCAGCTGGGAAAATTCCAGGTGGATTCTTTAAAAGAGAAGGCAGGCCATCGGAAAAGGAAACGCTCATCTCAAGATTAATTGATAGGCCTCTAAGGCCATCATTCAGAGATGATTTCTTGAATGAGGTTCAAGTTGTTATAACTGTTATGAGTCTTAATCCTGAGGTGCAAACTGACGTAATCTCCATGATTGCTGCATCAGCAGCATTATCTATTTCAGACATACCATTCAATGGTCCTATTGCTGGCGTAAGAGTTGGATATATAGACAACAAGTCAGTCATAAATCCGACCGTATCAGAAATGGAGAATTCTGCACTTGACTTAGTTGTTGCAGGATCAACAGATGCCATTCTTATGGTTGAATCTGAAGCAAAAGAGCTTTCTGAAGAAGTCATGCTTGATTGCGTAATGAATGGACACAATGAGATAAAGAAAATTATCGATGGCATTAATGATCTGGTTAAGAAAGCAGGCAAAGAAAAATGGATTCTTGATGAAATTGAAAAAGATGAAACATTAAAAAATAAAGTCAAAGAGATTGCTGGTACTGATATTGAAAGCGCATACTCGATTGTTGAAAAGTCTGAAAGATCTAATCGTCTTGCAGATATCAAGAAAAACACAATTGAACGAATTGCTGAGACAGATGAAGAAATCTCTAAAGATGATATTGCATCTGAAATCAAAAAAATCGAGAAAGAGACTGTTCGATCAAAAATACTCAATGGCGAACCAAGAATTGATGGACGAGATACTAAAACAGTCAGAGATATCAATGTTGATATCAATGTTCTTGAGAGAACACATGGATCTGCTTTATTTACTCGAGGTGAAACGCAGTCTATTGTAGTAACAACATTGGGTTCAGAAAGATCATCTCAAATCATCGATGCACTTGAAGGTGAATACAAAGATAAGTTTATGCTTCACTACAATTTCCCACCATACTCTGTCGGTGAAGTTGGATTCATGGGTTCACCGAAAAGAAGAGAGATAGGTCACGGCAAATTAGCCAGAAGGGCCTTAGAAGCTGTATTACCAAATATGGATGAATATCCATATACGATCAGAATTGTCTCTGAAATAACTGAATCCAATGGTTCTAGCTCTATGGCCACAGTTTGTGGTTCAAGCCTCTCATTGATGCATGCCGGTGTTCCAATCAAGTCACACGTTGCAGGCATTGCAATGGGACTGGTCATGGAAGGTGATAATTATAAAGTCTTGACTGATATTCTGGGCGATGAAGATCATCTTGGTGATATGGACTTTAAAGTTGCAGGTACTGACAATGGAATCACTGCACTTCAAATGGACATAAAGATAGCTGGTATTACTGAAGAAATCATGAAAGATGCACTCAGTCAGGCAAAAGACGCAAAAGACCATATTCTTAAGATAATGAATGATGCCATATCATCACCGTCAGAGGAGTACTCACCTTATGCACCATCTATTATTAGCATGACGGTACCTAAGGATAAAATACGAGACGTAATAGGAAAAGGTGGAGCAACAATAAGATCAATCACTGAAGTAACTGGAGCCCAAGTCGATATCAATGATGATGGAATTGTTACGATTGCATCTGTGGATCAAGAATCAGGCCTTAAAGCAAAAGAGAAAATAGAATTACTCACCGCTGATGTTGAGGTCGATAAAATCTATGAAGGAAGAGTAGCTAAAATTATGGATTTTGGAGCATTTGTTACAATCCTTCCAGGTAAAGATGGTCTGGTTCATATTTCTGAGATCTCTGAAGAACGAGTAGAGTCAGTTGATGATGTGCTCAGCGTAGGACAAGTAATTAATGTCAAGGTGATTGAAGTTGATCGTCAAAATCGGATCAGGCTTTCAATGAAAGCAATTAAAGATTAATTATCTTGTATCTTTAAACTGCTTCTCGGTAATTTCTCTTCGCTCCTGGGCTTCGAGAGTATATGTAGCAACTGGCCTTGCCTCAAGTCGCTTTAGGCCGATCTCTTCTCCAGTTTCTTCACAGTATCCAAATGTGCCCTCATCAATCTTGACAAGAGAAACTTGAATCTTTCTTAGAAGTTTTCTTTCTCGATCTCGTGTTCTAAGTTCTAGTCCAAATTCTGATTCTTGAGTCGCACGATCATTTGGATCAGCCAAGTTATTGCTGTCAGTCTTTAAATGTTTTACTGTTTCCTCAGCCTCAATTTCTAATTGCCCTTTCCATGCCAGAAGAAGCTTTTTAAAATGCTTCAGTTGTGGCTTTGACATATACTTTTCTCTTGCCTTTGTTTTATATGGCTTCATCCCGAATTGCTCGAGAAGTGAACCATATTCTTTTTGTGTTTTCTTTCTTGGCATTGATGTAGTAATTTTGAAAAAAGAAAAATTATACTCTGAAAAACAATTTTGTGAATAGATATCTGTTCTTAATTATTTTATTTTGTTTTTAGGATTCCAGTCACTATCTCGATGCATAAACTCTACATCTGTATAGATGCCGCCTCGCACATTAAATTTTGACTTAAAATGTAGATACCTGGGTGACAGTAAATCCATTAAGTGTCTATAAATTGTTCCAGTGACAGCTTCATGATATGCACCTTTATCACGATATGAGGCCATGTAAAGTTTAAGCGATTTCAATTCAACGCAAAGTTTCTCAGGAACATATTCAAGATACATTTTCGCAAAATCAGGCTGACCAGTCATTGGGCACAAGCATGTAAATTCAGGAATTTTTATCTTAACTAAGAAATCATCATGGATATTTGGATTGTCAAATGTCTCTAGAAGATTTTTATTGGATTCTTGATTCATGTTATTGCCTCATTTTTTCAATTTAAATATGTATATAAGAAACAATATATTTTAAAATGAACCATTATCTTTTAATAGTGTTGTATGCGTCTCAGTAAAATCAAACTTTCAGGCTTTAAAACGTTCGTAGAACCGACAACACTGACTCTGCCTTCAAATTTAGTAGGGATCGTTGGGCCAAATGGATGCGGCAAATCCAATGTTATTGACGCTGTTAGATGGGTTCTAGGTGAATCATCCGCTAAATATCTTAGAGGCGAGTCAATGTCAGATGTAATTTTCAATGGGTCCGCATCAAGAAAGCCTGTCAGCAATGCTTCGATTGAGCTTTTCTTTGATAATTCAGAAAAGAAAATTGTTGGTGAATTCGCTCAATACAATGAAATATCAACACGAAGAGTGATTACGAGAGATGGCCAATCAGAATATTATCTCAATGGAACAAAATGCAGAAGAAAAGACATTACCAATCTTTTCTTAGGCACTGGTTTAGGGCCTAGAAGCTATGCCATCGTTCAACAAGCGATGATTTCTAGTTTGATTGAAGCAAAGCCAGATGAAATGAGGGTTTTCTTAGAAGAGGCATCTGGGATTTCAAAATACAAACAAAAAAGAAAAGAAACCGAATCGAGAATTAAAAATACCAGAGAGAACTTAAATCGACTCAATGATCTAAAGGAAGAGATTGATAAACAAATCATGCGATTAAAGAAACAAGCAAGAGATGCTGAAAAATATAAAGAACTCAAGAACAGAGAAAAAGATATAGAAGGCGAGATTATCTACTGCAAAATTTCCGATATCGATAAAAAATTAGAGCAGAATGATAGCGAATCAAAATCTTATAGGGATACATATGATGATCGACTGACAAAACTTAGAAAAGTTGAAGCTGATATAGAAGAACTTCGTATTAAAAATAACGAAGTAAATGAGTCTTTTAATTTTAAACAAAAAGATCATTTTGAGATTCAAGCCAATATTGCAAGGATCGAGCAATCAATTGAATATGAAAAGGAATTGGAATCTCAAAAATCAATCAATGCTCAGGAAATCAAGAAAGAACTCGATCGTATTAAAGTTGAATACTCTGAGGATCAGATTGAATTGGAAAGAATCAATGCTGAACTTGACTCAAAAAACAACTCTAATCAAGCAAATAAAATTAATTTATCTCAACTTGAAAATGAACTAAAAACTACTTCTGATAGTTTGATTACAGAAGATGAGCTAAATGAACGACTCCGAACAGAGCTCAATGAATTGAAGACAACTTTTGAAAGTGAGTCAGTTAGGATCAATCTCCTAGATAAGCAATCTACAGAACAAAACCGTCAAAAACAAATCATCATAAATGTTCATCAGCTCAAGGACAGTTTTATGGCTTTGAAGTCTTCATTAGAAGAATCAATCGCTGATTTCGGTAAAGAAACATCACAAAAGATAAGCAATCAGATTAATCGACTTGAGGATAAAATTAATCAACTATCATCTGAATACGAGGATACTGAATTAAAAATCGCCGAGAATGAAGAACAACTTTCTAAATCCAAAGAAATCACTGCACAAACAAAGCTATTAATTGATGAATTAACTGAAAAGAAAAATCAATCTGACCAAAAGAAAGTTAATTTGGCGAATCTTAGAAATACTCATAGCCAGAAACTGACAAATTTAAGGGAGAGGGTTCAAGACGCTGAACTAAAAACAGAGTCGCTCAAAACTTCACAACAAGGACTTCAAACTGCCATCACCAGATTAGAAGCGCAGATGACTCAACTAAAATCAAGATCACTGGAATTAACAGCAAAGGAAAATCCTCAAACATCGATCAATGATGATCAGAAGCTAGAACTGGAGTCCCTTCTCAATATGAGCTTAGAAAGTGAGAAATCTCTAGAGATTGAGAGAAAAAAACAAGAAGAAATGCAGTCACATTTAAGAAACCAAGAAGTCGATCGAACGAATCTAAACGCATCAGTAAACCAAGCAAGAGAGGACGTAGAAAAATATAAACTGAAACAAAAAGAATATGAGGTCAGAAAGGAATCTTTAAATGAACAGCTGATTTCTATGGGTCTTGATTATGCATCCATTGATGAAAAATCATCTAGTAAAGATATGACCCTGGATTCGCTTTCATTAGAACTTGAAAAAATATTAAGGGGAATCGATCGTCTTGGTGCGATTAATCTTGCTGCTGAGGCTGAATTTAAGGAAGAAAGCAAGCGAATGGAAAAACTTGATGAACAATTTGAAGATCTTAATCGAGCACTGGAGACGTTAACCAGTGCAATCAAACAAATTGATGATGAATCAAAATCTCGATTCACTGAAACTTTTGAGAAAGTTAATGAAGGGCTTTCAAAACACTTTCCGCGGCTATTTGATGGCGGTAAAGCCTACCTTGAACTTGAAGACAATGATGCGTTGAATGGCGGTGTTTTTGTCATGGCGAGACCCCCTGGTAAGAGAAACAGCAATATTCACCTTCTTTCTGGTGGTGAAAAAGCTTTGACTGCTGTTGCACTCTTATTCTCTATATTTGAACTAAACCCAGCACCTTTTTGTCTTCTGGACGAGGTTGATGCACCTCTCGATGACACAAATGTGGCTAGATTCTGTGAAATTGTAAAAGAAATGAGTAGCAATGTTCAGTTTGTTGTCATTACACACAATAAAACAACAATGGAACTCACCAAACAATTAATCGGTGTAACAATGAGTGAGCCAGGTGTTTCAAGGCTGGTTTCAGTTGACCTCGATGAGGCCATTGAGCTATCAGAAACGCCCGAAGCATCCTGATGGATATAGCGTGGGTTATACTGACATTAGTTTTCGTCATACTTTTACTGATACTACTATTCAACAAAAAAGCGAAAGAAAAACCAAATCGTGAAATAAACATTCATGAAAAAATAGTCATCAATGACATAAACAACCAAAAAACGAATACACCGAGTCGAAGAATATCACTTTCAGAAAATGATTTAAGCTTGAAAGAACTGATACAAATATTTAAAAACTATGAGTTGAAATTGAATAGCAGTGGAATATTTGAAAAAAAAATAAACGCAGATTCATCATATTATGTAGCAAATTTAAACGAACCTGGTTATTTCAAAAATGATAAGGAAATCAAAGGCTTTACATTTTTCTATATTGCGAAGAATCACATCTTCGATAGACATATTTCAGATCAAATGGAGAAAGATTCTGACATGGTACTGAAACAGCTCAATGGCGTATTGCTTGAAAATATTACAAATGAATAATATCCACGATGTATGAAAGGCATTGAATTAGAAATTAGAAAACTGATAGATGAAATAAACTTTCATAACTATCAATATCATGGAATGGATGACCCAAAAATATCAGACCAAGAGTTTGATCAAATGGTCAAAGCTCTTCATGATTTGGAGAAAAAATATCCTCAACACATTCAAGTTGATTCACCAACACAGAGGGTTGGGTCAAAACCCATCGATCGTTTTATTCAAATTGACCATTTAACACCCATGCTTTCATTGGATAATGTTTTCTCAATGGATGAGTTAATGTCTTTTGAAAAAAGAATAAAAGATAAGCTCTCCTTAAAAGAAGACATTGAGTTCATCGCTGAACCAAAGTTTGATGGTGTCGCAGTAAATTTATTATATGAATCTGGAAAATTATCTTATGCAACAACAAGGGGTGATGGGAAAACAGGAGAGGATGTTACACACAATGTCCTAACGATCAAATCGATACCCATAACACTCAATACATCATCTCCTCCTGAGAAAGTCGAAATACGAGGGGAAATCATTATCTCAAAGAATGATTTTGAGAAGATGAACCGAGAAAATGAAGAAAAGAATCTGAAGGTTTTTGCAAATCCTAGAAATGCTGCAGCTGGAAGCATACGTCAACTGGATCCGAATATTGCAAAGGTTAGACCATTGCGCTTTTATGCTCATGGATACGGGCTACTCTCCAATGAGAATGATTTCAATAACCACAGCGATGTCATCAAATATCTAAATGACTCAGGGATTGTGGTCTCACCACTATCACAGCTATTAACTGGCGCTCATGAATGTGACAAATATTATAAGAAAATAGATTCTGCAAGAGGTTCGCTCGATTTTGAAATTGATGGTGTTGTTTATAAGGTCAATAAGATTTCTTATCAAAAAGAACTTGGTTTTGTTTCAAAAGCACCAAGATGGGCAATTGCTCATAAGTTTTCTTCTGTTGAGGTTGAGTCAAGAATCTTAGATGTTGATTTCCAAGTTGGCAGAACTGGAACAATCACACCAGTTGCAAAATTGGATCCAATCAAAGTGGGAGGAGTAATGGTCAGCAATGCAACTCTACATAATATGGATGAAATCAGTCGAAAAGACATTCGCAATGGTGACCATGTATTTGTAAGAAGAGCCGGCGATGTCATACCAGAGATCGTGTCTGTTAATAAGAAAAAAAGAGGTCAGCAAACAAAAAAAATTGTCTTCCCTTCACAGTGTCCTTCATGCGGTTCAGTAATCGTCAGAAAAGAGGGGGAGAGTGCCGCTAAATGTAGTGGAGGGAATGCCTGCCCCGATCAGATAAAAGAAGGACTCAAGCACTTTGTTTCTAGAAATGCTTTTGATATAGAAGGACTGGGCGAAAAAATTATAGATCAATTGCTTGATTCTAACTTGATCAAAACCACTTCTGACCTTTTTTCTTTAAATATTGATGAATTAATATCATTGGAGAGGATGGCTGAAAAGTCTTCTCAAAACCTCTTAACATCAATTGAATCATCAAAAATTATAAGTTTCGAAAGATTTATATATGCCCAAGGAATCAATGATGTCGGGCTTGCTACATCAAAGTCTCTTGCTGAAAGTTTTTCTTCATTGGAAGAACTTATAAACACAGAAATTGAAGAATTACTAATGATTCGTGATATTGGGCCAATTGTTGCAAACAGTATTTTAGATTTCTTTAAAAACATTAAAAATATAGAAAATATCAATCGTTTGATTGAAATGGGTGTAAAAATAATCTATCAATTAGAAAATGACAGTCAAATACTGAGTGATAAAATCTTTGTCATAACGGGTACACTAAAAAATATGACAAGATCCGAAGCCAGAAACTTTATTGAAAATAATGGGGGAAAGGTCACATCTGCAGTTTCCAAAAATACCAATTACTTAATTGCTGGTGAAAATCCAGGCTCAAAAATGAAAAAAGCAGAAGATATTGGTGTTAGTATCATTAATGAGGATCAAATGCTGGATTTAATCAAATATGGATAAAACCATAAATAAGCCAATGCAAGCAGAAATGCCCTTTGCAATCGTTCAAGGTGAGCAGCTTACTGAACTACCAAAAGATCTCTACATCCCTCCTGTTGCTCTTCAAGTCTTTCTTGAAGCCTTTGAAGGTCCGCTTGATTTGTTGTTGTATTTAATAAGAAAACAGAATCTAGATGTTATAGATATCCCAATTGCAGAAATTACAGAACAATATGTCGACTATATTAATCTGATGCAAGACCTTGAGCTCAGTTTAGCGGGAGAATATTTACTCATGGCAGCAATGCTGGCCGAAATTAAATCAAAAATGTTATTGCCTATTTTTGAAGAAATTGAAGAAGAAGACGATCCAAGGGCAGAATTGGTCAGGAGATTACTGGAGTATGAGAGATATCGAACTGTTTCTGAAGAGATTGATTCATTGAATAGAGTAGAGCGAGATATATATTTATCGGCTGCTGAAACTGGAAATTATCAGCAACCCGATATATTACCAGATATAGAATTACCGGATCTGGTTATGGCTTTTCAAGAAGTACTCAAAAAAGCAGAAATGTTTTCTACCTTGCACTTCATGAAAGAACCACTATCAGTCAAAGAGAGAATGTCAGAAATATTGGAAAAAATTAATGGAAAGGATTTCATTAAATTTGAAGATTTATTTGATCTTCAGGAACAAAAGATTGGTTTGGTTGTGACATTCTTGGCAATTCTAGAACTGATGAAAGAATTATTAATCGAGGTGGTACAAGCTCAAGAGTTTGGGATCATTCACGTTAAAATGCTTGTTGAAAAGGAGATTCATGAATCAAATTAAAAATATCGTTGAAGCATTATTGCTATCTTCTGGCGAACCCCTGTCTGCAGATCGGATACATAAAATAATCAATTCAAAAGAATCATGTACTAAAGCAGATATCCTTGAAGCAATTGACTCACTGAAAAATGATTATGAAAATAAAGAAATTGAAATATCCAGAGTTGCGAGTGGTTTTAGAATACAAGCAAAATCATCCATCAATGACTTTTTAAATATCATCTATGCTGAAAAAACACCAAGATATTCAAGGGCTTTAATGGAAACATTATCTATCATAGTTTACAATCAGCCTGTCACAAGAGGAGACATCGAATCAATAAGGGGTGTCTCAGTAAGCAGTAGCATTATGCGAACACTTACAGATCGTAATTGGATCAAAATTGTTGGTTACCGAGATGTGCCTGGTAAGCCTGCAATGTTCTCAACTACAAATGAGTTTTTAGACTATTTTGGTTTAGAAAAACTGAGTGAGTTACCAGACCTACCAGACATTAAAGAGCCACAAAACCTGAGCTTAGATCTAGAATCAGAAACGACAAATGAGATGGCTCAAATTTCAACTGAACAGCTGAATTAGAAATATCTACTGGCAATCAATACTCTGACCAGTAATATCTCTGCTTTCATCAGAAATCAACCAAACATATTTACCCATCAAATCGATTGGCTCTAATAATTTATCCTCATCTTCATATGGATAGGCCTCTTTCCTCATCTTCGTTCTAGTTGCGCCAGGATTAATGCAGTTAAATCGAATATTTGATACATCCTCATGCTCTGAGCTTAAGATCTGCGACAGTGCTTCAATGCCAAACTTAGAAACAGAATAAGCACCCCAAAATGCTTTTCCAATTTTTCCAACACCACTTGAGGTGAATATGACAGATGCACTATCTGATTCATATAATGCAGGCAATAGAGTTTTGGTTAATAAAAACTGAGCAGTTAAGTTGACGTGAATTGTTCTAACCCAAGTTTCGGAATCATAATGTGCGATTGGTGTGCGATCGCCCAGTATACTCGCATTCAATAGTAAACCATCTAACTTACCGAATTCACTCATTAAGTTTTCAAGAATCATTTGATAATCATTGCCATCTGCTTTTTCTAGGTCCATAAGAGATATCATCGGTTCAGTGTAATTGAGCCCAACGATTTCATCATAAACGGCCTCAAGTGACTCAAGACTCCTACCAAGCAAAATTACTTTGGCTCCAAGGCTTGCATAGGTTATAGAGGCTGTTTTACCTATCCCTTGATTAGCACCCGTAACCATAATAATTTTATTTTTCAGCTGAAGTTCAGACAATTTCATTTACCTCAATTAGGTCATCAATTAAAAACTCTGCCTCCCACGATGCTGGATTATCATCTGCGACTCTATATCCATATGTGCAAGCAATCGATCTAAAGTGTGCGGCTCTTGCTGCATCGATGTCTTTTTGAGCATCACCAACATAATACACATTATTTCGATCATATGATTTGCCACTATTTTTTAGCGCCTTTATCAATGGCTCAGGATTAGGTTTTCTTTGCTTAACTTGATCTCCGCATACTAAAGTTTGCATTCTGTCTAGAAGATTATATTGCCTCATTAATGGCATTGTGAATCGACTTGATTTGTTGGTCACAATACCAAAATCAATGTCTTTTGAATCCAAACTATCTAAAAGGTTATTTGCATTATTAAATAGCTTACATTCTTGACCGAGTACAGATTCATAAATATCAAGATATCGTTCATATCTATCACTCTCTATAACTGGATCATCACTAAATGCGACTGAAAATATACCCAATACTCCATTTGAAACCTGAGGTCTAACTTTGTCATAAGGGACCGTTTCCATTTTTTCTTCGCTCAAAAGAATGCTCAGTGCTAAATACATATCAGGAGCGGTATCAATTAGTGTTCCATCAAGATCAAACAAAACAATTTTTTTATTAGTCATTGCTAATCTTTTTAAAATGCATCATGTAATTGACATCAACATCGTCCGAAAGTGAAAATACAGTCGTAATTGGGTTGTATGTCACTCCAATCAACTCGACTAGTTCAAGCCCAGCTGACTTTGACCATTTTTCTAATTCTGATGGCTTGATGAAGCAATCAAATTCATGGGTTCCTTTTGGGAGTAAATTAAGTATGTACTCTGCACCAATTATTGCCATGGCATAAGATTTTATATTCCTATTGATGGTTGCAAAATAAAGGTCTCCGCCTTCGATGACAATATCAGAGCATGCTTTGATTGTTTCTTCTGGTGATGGTACATGCTCAAGCATTTCCATACATGTTAAGACATCAAATTTATTCTCATGTTTTAAGGCATAATCTTCGATTGTGCTCTGACTATATTTAATATTCGTTATATTTGATTTGTCTTTATGAATATTTGCAACTGCTAAGCCCTTTTTGGCCATATCAATTCCGTGAACCTCAGATGCGACACTCGCAAGTGCTTCAGTGAGTATTCCACCGCCACATCCAACATCAATAGCTGTTTTTCCGTCTAAGCTACTATTTGCTCGTATGTATTCGAAACGAAGTGGATTGAGTTTATGGAGTGGTGCAAAACTTCCGTATGGATTCCACCATTCGTTCGCTAAATCATTGAACTTATCTACTTCCTCTGTATTGATATTATCTCTCTGATCCATTGATCATAAATCCTTATTTAATAGGGTTTTAAACGTAAAAAACCATTAATGATGTGTTAAAATTATACATAGATATTCATTCATATACCTGTGTATTGAAAAGCTACAATTTAATATTCATAAAAATAAACTAATTAGTGCCATGACAGATAAAATTTCTCAGATTA
>CETG01187364.1_pt1 | contig 11908 bp, 8 predicted proteins | sample 361471 | NCBI WGS metagenome assembly CETG01 (sample SAMEA2622696, study PRJEB7988) | marine metagenome | isolation source: saline water (ENVO:00002010), including | reverse complement strand
AAAACACTTCTAATGTTTGATGCCTTTTACGATGTATCAGACCTAGCAAATAAAGGTAATAAACAAGCGCAGCGGGTTTTAAAGTCATGGGCTGATGCGGAGTGGTTTACGAGCCGCCCTGAAATTGATAGGCGGCTGACAGTCACAGTCTTGAAAGTCCCCGGAGAAACTAATACCGATGACTTATCACCTGCTCAGGATGCGTGGTCAAGACCAGACATTCCTCTCCATGCGAAAGCTATGTATAAAAATCCTCGAGAGGGAATCACCGATGTTGAGAAGCAAATCGCGGAATTAAAAGGACTTGGTTTCCCGATCGCGATAGTCGGAGATGTCATGGGGACAGGTTCCTCCAGAAAATCTGCAACTAATTCCGTCTTATGGCATATCGGAGATGAAATACCTTACATACCCAATAAAAAAGCAGGCGGTGTTTGTATAGGGGGCAAAATTGCTCCTATATTTTTTAACACTATGGAAGATGCTGGAGCACTGCCTTTTGAGTGCGATGTTGACCAGCTCAATACTGGAGACATTATTGATATTAATGTTTATGAGGGGACCGTAAAAAGTCATGAAGATCAAAGATTACTTTCAAATTTCGAGCTGAAGACAAATGTACTTCTCGACGAAGTAAGAGCCGGCGGCCGTATACCGCTCATCATCGGGCGGGGCTTAACACAAAAAGCAAGAGAAGCACTTAATCTGGGACCGTCAGACGTATTCAAAGCACCAGTCGGAAGTTCTGATACGCCAAATGGTTTTACTTTGGCACAAAAAATGGTTGGCAGAGCTTGTGGTGTCGAAGGAGTACTTCCAGGCAGTTACTGCGAACCAAAAATGACAACTGTCGGTAGTCAAGATACCACCGGCCCTATGACTAGAGATGAGCTAAAGGATCTTGCATGCTTAGGTTTTTCGGCTGACCTGGTGATGCAGTCGTTTTGCCACACCGCCGCATATCCTAAACCGGTCGATATAGAAACTCAGCATTCCTTGCCAGATTTTATTCATACGAGAGGTGGTGTTTCGCTTAGGCCTGGGGATGGGATAATACACTCATGGTTAAATCGAATGCTACTCCCAGACACTGTAGGAACAGGTGGAGACTCGCATACAAGATTTCCTATAGGAATTTCTTTCCCGGCAGGTTCAGGTCTGGTCGCTTTTGCGGCCGCGACTGGGGTTATGCCCCTTGATATGCCTGAATCGGTATTGGTCAGGTTTAAAGGCGAAATGCAGCCGGGCATTACACTACGAGATTTGGTGAATGCTATACCTTATGCTGCAATACAAAGTGGCGATCTTACTATCGAGAAAAAAGGTAAGAAAAATATCTTCTCTGGAAGAATACTAGAAATAGAAGGCCTTCCTAACCTAAAAGTAGAGCAAGCTTTTGAAATTTCTGATGCTTCAGCTGAAAGGTCGGCGGGCGGTTGCACAATTCGGTTAAATAAAGAACCTATAATTGAATATTTCCATTCCAACATAACTATGCTTCGCTGGATGATTGACAATGGCTATCAAGACCCCAGAACGCTTGAGCGCAGAGCGCAAGCTATGGAAGAGTGGTTAGCTAACCCGATGCTTTTGGAACCTGACTCTAATGCCGAATATTTTAAAACTATTGAAATTGATCTGAATGACATTAAAGAACCATTATTGGCTTGCCCCAATGATCCTGATGATATTAAAACCCTTTCCGAGGTCGCCGACAAAAAGATAGATGAAGTTTTTATAGGTTCGTGCATGACTAATATTGGCCACTTCCGTGCAGCAGCAGAAGTGTTAAAGCAAGTCGATGGTGGCTTACCGACTAGACTGTGGGTAGCACCTCCAACTAAGATGGATGAACACCAACTGACGGAAGAAGGTATTTACAATATCTTCGGAACTTCCGGCGCTCGAACCGAAATGCCGGGATGTTCGTTGTGCATGGGAAATCAGGCGCGAGTGGCTGCTAATTCAGCAGTTGTATCTACATCTACGAGGAACTTCCCAAATAGATTAGGGCAAGGGGCCGATGTCTTCTTAGCTTCGTCAGAATTGGCGGCAGTAAGTGCAGCTCTGGGTAAGATTCCAACCATGTCAGAATACATGAAATATATGTCTTCGATAAATACGATGTCTGAAAATATTTATCGATATCTAAATTTTAATGAAATTGAAGAATTCATAGAGGCTTCAGACCGCGCAAAGAATATTCCTTTAACCAACGTACAAGATGTTGCATAAAATCCAGAACCCTAGAAATATTCGTCAGACAACAGTACTTTTTTCTGCTACTTCAAAAACATCTTTTGAAAGGTTGGGTGTTTCTTTGATCCGCTGAAGCTGCGCCTGCATAAGAGCCTGCCTCTTGTGATCGAATTTTTTCCATCGCGTCAGGGGCGTCATCATTCTTGCAGCTATTTGCGGATTTATCCGGTCTAGCTGAATTATACTACCTGCTAAAAATTCATAACCCTCGCCCCCATCTTGATGAAACTGAATGTGATTTTGGGAGCTGAAAACTCCTATTAATGAACGCACTTTGTTGGGGTTCTTTATATCAAAAGCCTGATGTTTGCATAAAGCTTTGACTTGCTCTAATGCTTCTACACCCGGATACAAAGCTTGAGTTACAAACCATTGATCCACTACTAATGGCTCATGCTTCCATTGATCATAAAACATACTAAGGGCCTTTTCAGCCTCCTCTCTACAATGCTTTTCAGAATAAATCATCAAAAACCTTAGTGCTGCCAATTGGTCAGTCATGTTATCTGCTTGAGTAAATTGATTAAAACATTTCTCTATCCAATGGCCGTCCCCTGATCTCACAAGGTAATTTAAAGAAATATTTTTAAGAGCCCGTCGAGCCACATCTTCTGGTTCTATTGAAAATATTCCTTCCGAAAAATTAGAGTTAAATACCTCTGCAAAGTCAGCTTTGAGATCGGTAGAGAGAAAATTAGCGACGGACTCTCTTGCTATATGAATATCATCGACAACTGCCAGCTGCGCTTGCTCAATCAATGCTCCCTCTGTGGGAAGCTCGAGAAGATGCGCGAGCATCGCTTTATCAACCTCCTTCTTGTTCAATGAATCATTGAGGATCAGCTTGAAAGCCTTGGAGATTACTGCCGAAGCTTTATCTATTTCATCTGACTCTCCTGACTGCAAAGAGGTAATCACTTGGCTGGCAAGCGATTGTCCGGCATTCCACCTATTAAAACCATCCGTGTCATGCACCATCAAAAAATATAACTCTTCCTGCGTATATAAATACTCAAGTTTTACAGGCGCACTGAAATTTCTTAATAAAGAAGGTATTGGTTTTGAATCAATATTATGAAATACAATTTCTTGTTGTGACTCAGTAATAGGATATATCCGATCATATACAGGAACTAAATCTTTCTCGCCACTTTCAGTTATCAAGGGTAATTGCTCGCCATCATGGTTTAACAACCCTAATCGCAGTGGTATATAAAATGGCTCTTTATTTATTTGATTAGGTGTTGCTTTACAATTCTGCTCAATCAATAGTGTAAATTTACTTCCCTGATCATCATAAAAACTGTTAATTTTAAGTTCAGGTGTTCCAGCTTGAGAATACCACAAACGAAATTGATTCAAGTCGGTGCCGCTTACTTCTTCCATGACCTGGACAAAATCTTCGGTGGTAACGGCTTGACCATCGAATTTTGAAAAATAGAGATCCGTGGCCTCTCTAAACTTCGAAGGTCCTAATATTTCGCTAATCATGCGGACAACCTCAGCACCCTTCTCATAGATCGTAACCGTATAAAAATTTGAGATCTCCATATACGACTCAGGACGAACCGAATGCGCCATCGGCCCAGAATCCTCAGCAAATTGCACAGCCTTTAGAAACGCAACGTCTTCGATTCTCTTAACAACCCTTGATCCCATATCAGCGGAAAATTCAGAATCTCTAAATACCGTAAAACCTTCTTTTAAGCTCAATTGAAACCAGTCTCGGCATGTGACTCTATTTCCAGACCAATTGTGAAAGTATTCATGGGCCACTACGGCTTCGACCCTCTGAAAAAATGTATCAGTAGTAGTTTTTGGATTTGCTAGCACACACGAAGTGTTGAATATATTCAACCCCTTGTTTTCCATGGCACCCATATTAAAATCGTCTACCGCCACTATCATAAATATATCTAGATCATATTCTCTACCATAAACCTTCTCATCCCATCGCATTGCGTTCTTTAACGAACGCATTGCATGGTCACATTTTTCGATATCCTTATCTTCCACAAAGATCTGAAGCTTAACCACTCGCTGACTTTGAGTTATAAACTTATCATTAAAACAAGCCAAATTTCCTGCTACGAGCGCAAACAAATAACTAGGCTTTCTAAACGGATCCTCCCAGCACACCCAATGGCGGTTTGGATTCCCTTTTACAATACCTTCATCAATTTTATTTCCGTTAGAGAGAAGTACTGGATACTTTTTTTTATCAGCAGTAATTTTCGTTGTGAAGGAAGACATAACATCGGGTCTATCTAGATAATAAGTTATCTTCCTAAAGCCCTCAGCCTCACATTGTGTGCAAAATTTATCTTTAGATTTATATAGTCCCTCAAGAGATGTATTGTCTTGTGGTTTGATCTTAACTACACATATCATCGTAAATTTTTCGCAATTATCAGACAGTATCTCATTAAGGTTAGGTATAGCGAGGCTCTCTTCTTTTTGAGAATATTGTTCAGGTTTTAATTTAACATCGTTCAAACAAATAGACTCAAGGTCTAGATCTTGTCCGTCAAGTAACAACGAATTGGTCGGATTTTTAAGAAAATTTTTGTTTCTAAAAAATTCAACATGAGAAGTAACAAGAGTTTTGTCTTCATAAAGATCAAAGCTAAGGCTTGTTTTTTTGATGCAAAACTCTGGAGGTTCGTAATCCTTAAGATAAGTGGTTTTAGCCTGAGAATCCCTCATAATCGTACTCTCTCAATATAACTTAATGGTGTAACTCAATTTCATAACCTGAAAATTTTCGAAGATTAATTACGCCTTTTTCGAATATCAAATATTGGCCTTTGATTCCCAGCAATTTGTCTTCCAGTAAAGGTTCTTTATCGAAATTATAGGACGAAATTTTTCCAGGATAATTAGAAACTGGATAGGAGATATCTATCACTCGAATTCCATTCAAAATATTTATACCAAAAGGGCTATACCTGTCGCGTAGCTCGTCTATCTCAGAACCAAATCTACTTAATATTTTTCCCGCTTCATGCTTCAAGTCTACCGGATCTGCAGTACCTTTTAACATGTCTCTCCAGTTCGTTTTGTCTGCTATATGTTGTTTAATCAGCACTTCCAGCAAGCCAGATTGAAAACGATTTCTAACACGAGCTATCGCAAGAGCTTGCGAGGCTCCCTGATCTATCCATCGCGTTGGGACCTGCGTCGCTCTTGTTATTCCGACCTTCAGACCTGACGAGTTAGCCAAATAAACAATATGGTCCTGCATACAAGAGCCTTCCTCACAACGACATTTTTCAGGATGAATAAGACACGTAAAAAACTGTTGAAGTTTCTGAAAACAAGGATAACAATATCCTTGATTGAAGCTCTTCTTTGTCTTTCTACCACACTCGATACAATATATATTCCCGGTAAAAACGAGTTTAGCGTTTGAACCAATTAATGGATTAAGTGGCACCTGTTTCTCATCTAGCGATATCCGATACTGAACTGGATTTTCTAAGCGGGAATGCATTTTTCTTAAGGTGCCGCTTTTACGCATTTTCATTTGAAAACTCCAACCCTATGACGAGGGATTTTTCTGCTCAGGTCAATTTTTACTTGAAGGGCATGACGGCAAAAAATTTCCGGCCTGACTATCTTCGGGCAAATAGCGAGCTTCATATAAAATCAAAATCTGTAGGCAGTGTTCGATTTGCTCCTTGGTCAAGCGAGTACCATCTTCCCATTTACTCAGTTCCACCGCAGTCTTAACCGACCTATATGTATCCTCTGTAATCAATTCAATCAATTCCTCGATTGATTCTGGCGTAACACTTAGAATCTCATCCATGTTTCGACTCAGACAATAATCGGATAGGAAACATATATAAGGCACCTATAATTAGGCCAGAAAGTAAGCCGCCAACATGGGCTGCCGTTGCTATCCAAGATGACGCAAAAATCTCCATCAAGATAAGAGATACAATAAAAAATATAAACAAATTATTAGTGATAACTATGTTTTTTTTAATTTGAAATTTTGAAACCACCCAAGAAAACCCTACAAGCCCATAAATAACACCCGACATTCCTCCAAAGTTATTGTAACCGCTTACTAAATATTGGACTGTATTACTTGTAAACGAAATTAAGATAATCGATGACAAGAATAACCAAGTTGGCAAGATTTGCTCTAACTGTTTGCCGAAATACCACATCCATAGCATATTGAAGACCAAATGTAGTTCGCCAAAGTGCAAAAACATGGGTGTTACTGTTTTTGTCAACGCCAAAACCGAATTCAATTCACCTAAACTCGCCAGTAGACTACTAGTGTCAACAAGCGGGTAAAGCAGCACCGAATAAACTGATAAGTCAGTTCCCAGGGACGTAACTATGGCAAGAAGTAAGGTTAACCCAATTATACAAATAGTTATTGGACTCTCGAGAAATAATCCTTGTGGGTTTACATTTATAGGGAGCAGCTTCTCTTCAACAAAAGCACTAGAAGTTCCTAATTGGTCATTCAAGTAAAGATTCAGGATATGTTTTGCCTCGCTTGAATTTTCTGAGTTAGCAACATAGATGGATTGACTACCCGATTCTTCAGCAATCCGATGGACGATACCCACACCTTTAAGATAATTCGAATAAAGGCTTAAATTTATATCTAAGCTCATACTGGCTATCTTAATCATTTTTTTTGACCAGGCGGCTGCCCCAGCCAAGCTTGCTCCGACATGCCTCATAAAAACTATGACCAGGCGGATGAATCAAATGTAGAGGAACAGTTTTCTTAGTTATCACAAACTGGTCGCCACCTTGAGCCGAATACTTCAGATCCCCATCACAACTAATTTGAGGCTGTCGTGAACCAATCGAAGGAATTGTTAGCTTTATTTGACTGTCCCCTCCTACAACAACAGGCCGACTAGAAAGTGAATGAGGATACATAGGTGCTAGAACCATGGCGTCGAGGCTTGGATGCATAATTGGCCCTCCAGCTGATAGAGCATAGGCTGTGGAGCCTGTCGGAGTGGCTATAATTAAACCATCAGATTCTTGACTATACACAAACACATCATCTATAAATAATTCAAATTCAATCATTTGAGCAGCACTCCCAGGATGCAAGACAACATCATTTAGAGCAGAACCCAAATATCTGCGTTCATCACTTCCGAGACGGTAAATATCAAGTAAAAATCGTTCTTCCAGACTGCTTGAGCCTGAGAGAACATCATCGAGTTTTGATTCAATCTCGTCAGGCAAAATGTCTGTTAGAAATCCTAGTTTCCCCCGATTAACACCAATAACGGGAACCTTTGTCGATAGAACGTACTTTGCGATATTAAGGATACTACCATCTCCTCCGACGACGATTACAAGATCACAACTGTCACCTAGATCCGTCTTAGGAACCACCTCCAAGGTTAGTTTTTTCATAAGGTCAGCGGTTCCAGCATCTGCGACAATACTCACCGCCTTGTCATTGAGATAAGAGACAAGCTTCTCCAGTGACGTAACGACCCCGCTATGATCTGGTCGCCCGACAAGTCCTATTTTGCTAAATTTTGACATACTCATAGACTTAAAATTTTGTATTCCAAGTAGGTATAGCCTGCATTATACCATGCAGCAAAAAATAAAAGCGCTCCGTTAAACCACAATCAACTAGCTTTAAAACATCTGTCAGTTGAGGTAAACACCTCCAGTATGGATAGCAATTACCTGCGAGTTTGACTCCACACCCCCATCATCCAAAAGCTGACTTAGTCCATACAGCATTTTACCAGTGTATGTGGGCTCTATAGGCACACTTGTTTCCTCAGTAAACCGTTCGATAAATTTGAGCAATTTAGGCGTTTTCTTAGCATACCCACCGCAATGATATTCATCCTCTACTCTCCAAGGGATAAGACTATTCGAACAAAACTCTTCTGAGATTGAGCTCAAATGCCCTTCGACCTCACGATTCAAATATCCAGGGGCCTTAAGCACAGAAAAACCAATCGCCTGTGCTCGTTCTAACTGAGTTGCACCTACAACAATGCCAGAGAGAGTGAGTCCGGTGCCGCAAGCAAGTGTGATGTATCTCAAGCTATACTTAGTATCATTAGGGATTAGTCGGGAGATCTCAGCACATCCTCTCAGTGCTTTAAGATTACTCCCACCTTCAGGCAACAAGTAAAATTCACCTAATTCTGATCGAAGTTTCCTAATAAAATACATTGAGGATTTCAGACGATAGTTCTCTCTGCTAATCTCTTGGAGTTCCATACCGTTTTCGTTACAAAATTTAAGAATGGGATTGAGAGGTCTCACAATTTCTCCACGCACAAAACCAATAGTCTTGAACGAATATATCCTTCCTGCTGCAGCCAATGCCCTTAAATGGTTTGAATACGCCCCGCCAAAACTAACAACCGTCGGTCTTCCCAAAGTCAAAATATGGTCAATGTTCTGCTTCAACTTATAATACTTGTTACCTCCTAATTCAGGGTGAATCTTATCCAAGCGAAGGAAACTAAAATGAATGTTGTGTCTAGAGAAATCAGAAAATCTAACCTCTTCCAGCGGAGGATCTTCAAAGGATACTTTATGACTGCACATAGCTATTTCTCTCCCGCAACTATGCTCTCGCAGTCACCATCAAAAACTTATTAAAATTTATTTTAAAATTACTCATCGGTCATGAGGTGGATAATTAGGAGCCCGACTTAACAGATGAAAGATAACGAGCAATCGCATTAGGCGCACTCACATCGGCGACTGACTCGGCTTGCGGATTATAATTAGTATTAGTATTCACATCGTAAGCCCAACTTTTCCCTGACTTATCATATATTATCTCGATGCCCGCTATACCTATGTCGTTATGTGACAAAAACTCTTCATATCTTGCTAGATCATCTAACTCAAAATCGTTGCGAACTGTAAATTTGTTTACCTCCACTGTTGGGCAGTTTGAATCCAGTTCACATGCCTCTGCCGGACACAACTCAAACCCGTCTCTTGTATCCACCTCAACAGCGTAGAGGAACTTGCCATTCACAAACTCCATACGTGTGATGGAATTGGACGGAGCCTCAATGTATTGTTGAAGCAAAGTGATTCCATCAGGGGAATTCTCAAAATTACTGCCGCTTAAATAATTCTCTAAAGCATTATGGCTATCAAATTTTTTAACACCTAATCCCTTACCTGCTCGATTGTGTTTAGTTATCAAAGGGAACCCTATTTTTTCTGCCGCACCTAGCAAATCATTCTTGCGTAACGCACAAAAAGTCTTTGGAACTGAGATGCCGAATGATTCCATCTCTTGATACTGTCTAATTTTGCTAATTTCCAAATCCAGAGCCTTGGGACCATTAACAACTACTCGATTATGGCGCTTTAACCAAGACAGAATACCCGCGGTCAACTCTGGTTCGTATCTATGGCCTCTTGTATGGGATGATGCGCTCATTCTGTTCCAGTAAACTGCATTTGGTGGAGTTTCTGTAAGATCAAGGCTCATTTCAGGCAAATACCAAAAGTCATGGTTAAGTTCTAAACTTTCAAAAGCTAAGGCAAAAGGAGCAATCCACTCTTTATTCTCATGAATAACTATTATCATTTTCAGAATTCCTAATCGTTTAAACTATCTACTACCGCTCACTCGTTTCTCCTCAAACGTCATATCAGTCCATGACAATTTGAGCCTCAACGTTGGTACTCAGTAATTATTTAACATACTATTTTTAACAAATAGAGATTTAAATTCATTGAATTAATTTTGTGAACCCAAACGCATTTGGATTATCAGTTTTAATATCCGAGTCCACAAAAATCATCAACCCGGCATCAGAAGTGGTACTGATATATTCGCCGGCCTCATTCCCTGGATCTTGTAAATTATCCGTCATGTAAACATCATCCCAAAAACGACTTCCGTCGACACCCAAGTAGCCCACATAACTCATCCAAACACTTGAACTTGGTAGATCCGGGAATTTAGTACTTTTCGCATCGACATCGTTTGTTTCATCTCCATCACCTGCGACAAAAATGTAGCCATCGCTTGGGTATCCATCACTTTTTAAAACAGTAACAATTCCCCACGCTTCATTTCTCATAAAGTGCTCGCCGTTAATGGCCTCAAATTCTCTAGGATTATAGTAATCTTGCTCCCACTCAAGCTCAAGATAGGGTGGGACGCCTGCAGTAGACCTCCATTTCATAACTTTTATTTTAAAAGGGTCCCAACCCTTACTCTTATCATTCACCTCCATGGGAAAATGACCAACAGTGACCACGCCTCCTCCCACACCATGGGTCGCATTGAGACCAAGATTACCCCGCCCTGGTTTGTCTTCGCATACAGGAGACTCTTTTGCACACGGATAAAATTTGCTCCATTCGAGACCCAAAGAGTCTTTGTTAAAAAAACTTATTCCCATATTGTCACTGTTGTATGTCCCTATCACATAAATTCCGCCATCTGATTCAACCACTGAGCTCCCAAAGGTGAGCCCTTGATTACTCATAATATTTTCGTCGATTAGCTCACCAGATAGTGGATCGATCTTCATAAGAAAACTCGTCCCACCCTGAGCCATAAAAGCGAAACCGAGTTGTTCAGCGCCTAGATACCCAGTCGCATAAAGCATTCCGTCAGAACCATAAAGAACTTCATGAATAGCATCTGCAACAAAATCATTTCGCTGCTCTTGCCCAAGTTGATCAATTGAATAATACCTTTCCCAAATTTGAGCGCCGGTGTCCTTGTTAAGTTTGGTCAGCCAACGCTCTTGCGTGGTTGAACCGGAAGCTGTTTGTGCCCCAGCCACAATTACCCCATCCTCAATCTCTATACAGTCATAACCAATATCACTTTTATCATTCGTACTCCCAAACTGTTGTTGCCAAACCAGACTACCTATCCGGTCAATCTTCATAACCAAGATGTCGGTTGCAGTATCATTCCCGCCTGAACCACACGCGATAAAGCCTCCATCGGTTGTTTCAAAACCCCTCTGAGGTTTTTCCTCAGCGGGTGTCCCATAACCAGTATCCCAGGAAAAATACATTGAGTTTGGATCAGTCTTAACACCGATTAATTCAGCGCTTGAAAGGGAAAATTCGTATGTAGATGGATTTGAAATTTGAAAAATTGCTGAATAAAGCTTGCCTGAGACATCGATCGAGTGCACCTCTAATTCCCCGTCCAAATATGTTCCAGCAGCACTCTGTGACAGCATGACTTCTGAAGCTGACTCAATTTTGACACATGTTTGAGGACAGGAAGAAATTACCAGGGAGACTTTGTATGCTTTATTTCCGACAACAACACTCGGAACGTTTATGATTCCTTGATTATAAGATGAAGTTTCATATGAAAACACGCTACTACATAGCAGACATAAAGCAACTTTGAGAAATTTTACGTGCATTTTTATATTCCTTTCTGAGAGAAGAATTGTAAGTAAAATTCCTATAAATTTCATTACTTGACCGTAATCTAAATTTAGAAGACGAATTTCAGTTATAAGCATTTCTCTAAAAAGTTCTTTGCACTTAAAGTCCAAAATAAATTAGTAAGCGTTATAGAGGTCATGGTTCCCAATGATGCTATCCCAAATTTAAGAGAGTCTAAACCACAGTGGCTCGTAGCAGATCTGCGTTCTGACCATGCGGGCGAAACCGG
>CETG01003504.1_pt1 | contig 11909 bp, 13 predicted proteins | sample 361471 | NCBI WGS metagenome assembly CETG01 (sample SAMEA2622696, study PRJEB7988) | marine metagenome | isolation source: saline water (ENVO:00002010), including | reverse complement strand
GAAGCAAAGGTCTTTGCCTGATTGCGTATAGTGTCCAAGAATCTACCCTCATCTGACCCATTGATAACATATGAATCTACCTTCAACTGTTCGCATAATGCCTTTGCTACCGTCGTTTTACCTACACCAGCACCTCCAGAGAGAAGTAGATTAGGAATTGCTCCCTGATCTACAAATCCCTGAAAGATCTTCCTAGTTTCCTCTGGAAGAATACAATCCTCTACAGATTGAGGACGGTACTTCTCAACCCATAGGAATAGTTTGTCGCTCATAATTTAGTTTGGCTCCAATGCCACGAAGTAGTTTAGTGCAGACTGTGATAGCGATGAGAAGTTAGCAATACTCTTGTTGCTAACAGTTACATGATAGGTACCTGGAATTAACTTCAGGTTCTCTACCTTGAAACAATAACAGAAGTTACGTCTCTCTGGTGTCATCTTACCAGGATCCTCAAAGGTCACCTTCTTCATTGGTAATGAGAAGACATTACTGGTTTGATTCTTCTTATCCTTTACGCAAATGCTATACTCTCCGTTATATCCATACAAACATAGGTCTTCTACCCCATATACTTTTGCTGCTTGAAGCAATTGCTCCAGATCCTGCATCGGAAGATCAAAATGAAACTCCTTACCAGGTATATTAATATCAAAGTCAGGAGGGGTGACTATGATGTCTGGGTCACTGTAATAATATGTAGTCTTACCCTTTGTATCTTCATCATAAATGATAACTTTTTTATCATCAGGGAAATACAACCATGGACTCTTGAATAGAGACAGTGCACCTAGGAACAATGGTAGGTCATAGATGGACATCTTACGAGGGAATAACTCATTGCAATCTGACATGGCAATGATATTCTTATTCACCGACATCGTTTGAAGGAACTTACCCTCTTCAATAATAATAGACTTATTGATGGTACTAAAATTTCTCAACAGATCAACTGTCTTCTTAGACAGTTGTAGGTTGGTAGAAAAATCTTTCTCACCTTGTGTCGAGGGAGTCCTTCTTAAATCTTGAGGAATATTGTCTAATGCTGGAGTGCTAGTCATAATCTATGAATTCTGCTGGTGTAGGGACGTTTTCTGGTTTGTCATCAGGATACGAGGTGCCTGAGAAATAATATAATAGTATAGCATAGTGAATGATTTTTAGCACATCATCCTTATGCTTACCTTTCTTCCTGTAACGTGAAGCATACTTAATAATATTGGATTGACAGAAGTGCTCTGCTGTCCCTATCGCTTCAAGGAGATCCAATGTTTGGACCCCCTTCTCTTCGTTACTGTAATGAGATCGATAGGTCTGCGAGATATAATCTTGCACGACCTTGATCGTATCGTCTTCTTTATACTTCATAGAGTTATACTATCATGTGGCTAGAATGTTGTCAAGGTTCTCGATGTCAACCTCATTGTCAATCTTATCATACAATTCTAAGAATGACTGCTTTGTTTCATCATCGAAACGATTCAAACATACCTTGATTGCCTTGACTCTATCAGAGAATATGCTGTAGGCACGGATGATATGTACCAATCTACGTGTTGAGATGACCTCATCCACTCCACCATCTTTGAAAGTTTTACGGATGATCTCTGCCCAGTTAGTAAGGTTAGCAATATACTTATCATCGCAGCAGTCTAACTCTTTACAATAGTTATTGAGCATTCTGATCTCTGTCTTAGCAGGTGGATAGTCTTGCTCAAAGGTTAGAGGGAATCTCTCTAGGAATGCTTCATTCAATACGTTAGTACCAATGAATCTACCGTCCTCGGATCCTTTACCCTTAGTGTTAGCAGTTGCAACCACTGTAAAACCAGGTGCTGGTTGGACATAACGTCCTACCTTCTTTAGAAACACACCCTTGCCTTCAAGTATTGATTGTAGGCAGAGAATCTTATTGGAAGCAAGGTCGATCTCGTCAAGTAAGAGTACTGAGCCACGCTCAAGTGCCTCAATGACAGGTCCGTTATGCCAAACTGTAGACCCATCCACAAGGCGAAACCCACCAATAAGATCGTCTTCATCAGTTTCAATAGTAATGTTTACTCGGATTAGATCCCTCTTTGCTTGAGCACATGCTTGCTCTACACCGAAGGTCTTACCGTTACCTGATAGACCAGTGATGAATATAGGATAGAAAATTTTAGATTGTATAACCTTCTTGAGGTCATTAAAGTTACCGAAAGGTACAAAATGATTGTCCTTATCAGGTACTAGGTTAGCAGGTATCTCAGAAACCTCGAAAGTCCTCTCTAGTTGCTTCTTGGCTTCCTCCATTGTGAGATCCCATTTGCCACGCTTAACCTTAAACTCATTAAGATATTTTGTTACAGTCTGATAAGACACATTAAAATGGTCTACTGCTTTTAATAGATGCTCGGTCTTAACTTGTAGTCCGAATTCTCCTACAAGATAATCTCTTAAGTCTTTAGTAGTCACTGGGCATAATGCTGGCATTTGATTCCTTTGATTTGTATACTATCATTATAGTCCAAGATCAAGGGGTTGTGTAGGTAACCATGACGGTTTGTTTTCTGGCACACGGTTATAGTTTTCTAGTATCCATGGCTTAGTTGCGAGATACATTCTGTATGCAGTGATAGTATCGATAGTATTATCGTACTTTAATACATCAGGCATTGCTCTAACGAATGGAGTATGCTTTTCAGGGCATCCATTATCCATCTGTGTTAATGCTGCCATCCTTATACTTCTTTCACATGCATGTTTCTTATTGTATCTAGATTGATATTCATTACATAATGATATTCCATGTTGAAATAACCACTGTAGATTATCATCAGACTCTGCTGCCCATTTAACACAAGGATGATTTCTAAATGCACCCTTCTCTACATTGTATGGAGTGCCATCTGATTTAAAAACAACACCCACATTCCAATACCACTTAGAAAAGACCAACGCAATCATTTGCGTGGTCTCTACTGGCATCTTAACAACATACTTATCTGGCAGCGAGAATGCTGCCAGTGCTGGTTCTTCATCAACAGCGAATATATTCATGCTATCTGATCAATAAAAGATGAAAGTATCTTTTTGTTATTCTTCTTACCCTTCAGAGATTTCTGGAAAGCATTCTTGATCTGATTCTTAGTGGCATCAACGTCCACATCAAACTCGACCTCTGTATTTAGTGCAGAAGATGCAATAAAATAGATCTCTTGGTATCCTAACACAGGAGCAGCGATACACTTGGTCTTTCTAAACCCACTGATGTACTTATCAACAACAGCAGCACCTCTCATTCTCATATCAGGTTTATCATACCCATAATTGTTGCATTCTCTGTCAAGTATCCTTCTTAGGTCACGTTGAGTTATGATTCTAAATCCTAGGAAGTTACACTCTGGAAACTTACCCTTAAGATATCTTAGAAGTTGCTTAGTGAATGGTGCAGACTCATCAAACTTATGGATTCTACCAGTCTTACGATCTCTGATCTGTGTCTGGTAACGTACTGATCCTCTAAAGATTCTCTCATCACCATGGTAGTCAGACTTCATCCAGATACCAGGATGTGCTGCTTCACCATCAGACAATATACTAATGTGTACTTTCTCTACTTTATTTCTTCTTCTAAAGTCAGGAATGATTGTCTGCAAACATCCTATCGCTTCACATAATGGAGTGCCACCTAATTGCATATGTGATGGGACAGCATCAGGGATTGCCATTTTTCTTTCCCACTCCTCATCTGAGCACTGCCATGATGATCTATAGGATCTATATCCATATCTGGTATCAAACATGGTAGTAATTCTCCAGATATCCCTAGCATAAGTATCAAACTGTCTATTGTTTAGAGTGCTGCTAAGAAGATTAACCAAGAAGAAATGCTCTGGTATGTGTAGAGTGCCTAGTCTACCAGTCCACTCTTCATAACTGTTTCTATTAAAGTTTTCTGGGTAGAATGATGCATCACCAACGAATGAATATACATCGAATGGGATTCCAACCTTACGACAGAAGAGACACAAGGATAGAAGTTGCTTGTATGTGTCATGTATATCATCTGCCATGGATCCAGACCAGTCTAATAGGAAGATTAGTCCATGATTCTTACCTTCAGGTATGTTAGTAACCTTCTTAAAGATGTCATCATTAAACTTATAAGTATGCAACTTAGAAGTATCCAACACACCAGTCTTAGATACTGTTGCTCTTGAATATGCAGTTGCTGCTTTCTTCATCTCAAACTCTTTAGCAAGATAGTTTACTTCTCTTGCACTTAATCTCTTCCACTGACGGTACTCGTTATCAACTGTTGACCAGTCAAGTGGTTTACCTTGATATGCATCGTAGTCAGGGTCAGTGAATCTAGCATGACCCCAAAACTCATTGTTTAGGTCATGGATTCTATGAGGTGAAACTACATGGTGCTTAAGATCAACGTCATCTATCTCCATATATGTTGGCTCATAGTGACCAGAGTCCTTTGCCATCTCCTTAACTGCATCTTTAAGTGCTGCATCAGTCTTAGACTCTAGGTCAGAAGTTGTGCCACCTGATTTACCAGTCGCAGAAGTAGACTCGGCCTCTTCTGATTCACTCTCCTCTGGATTACCTTGTTTATTTTGTGGTTGACCTTCTTTAGATTCATCTGCACCTGCGTTTCCAGTGGACTCTCCTTCATTTTGATCGAGATTGACCCCCTCTGTAGTGTCTTTAAGACCGATATTAGCAAGCTTTTCCTCTTCTTTTCTCTGTTTTTCATACTCATAAATTGCTCTTGCTACCTCTATTGCTTCTAAGAATGTTTCTGTCGCCCCTGTAGCGTCTCTGAGTGCCATCTCAGCGTCATTAAATGGGATGATTGAGTATGATCCAATCTTATAGTATAGGTTGATCCTATCGATAAGGTTTAGTTTGCTGATATCCTCATCTTCTAGTTGGAAAAAGTCATCATCGTTTAGTTCTTGGTACCCTTTATAGAAATCCTTAGTAAGACCAGGAAACTTACGCTTCATCAACTTCTCAATACGTGCATCCTCGGTCACATTAACATAAGAATGAGGTAGATCGTACTTCTTAGACCAGTCTTCGTTGGGTGTGTATAGTGCATGACCCACTTCGTGACCCACTAACATGTTATAAACTCTATCTGATGCATCCCAGAGAGGTAGGGTCAATATTCTCTTATCAACATCGAATTGTGCTGTCTCGCATCTCCTATGCTCCACAATTATATTTTCTGTTGCCAACAACTTGGCGAGAGTCCCTTTAACTTCTTGGTTTTGCATAGTCCCTTGCGTGTATATGTACAGTATAAGACCCCCTAGGGTGTTTTGGGGGTCCGAGTAGACGCTTTTTCAACTGTCTGCGTCTCTCACGTGCAGACCGCAGTGCTTGCGGTTTTAATGTACGTTTAGCATCCTTCTTACTATGATGCTGCCAGTTTGGAAAAATCATTGGCCTTCTCAAAGCGTAGGGTTTTCTCAAATTTATCAAGAAGTAGCTCCCCTTTGTGAGAAATGACAAATAAATTAACATTCTCACCCAATCCCCTTAGAATCTTGAGTAATTCGTCAGTTGCTTGGTCATCCAGTGAAGAATCAAACACCTCATCCAGTATTAGTAGGTTAGTACTAGCACTATTCTTGAGTTTTGCTATGTCTCTCCACGTAAACAGGAGTGCTAGATCAATTTTCTGCTTCTCACCCTCTGAAAAGGATGCATAAGAGAAAGCATCACGATATCTTGATCGAATTACTTCATTAAACTCCTCATCGAGGGTGAAATTGAAGTAAGTATCCATAGATTGTAGGTATTTATTGATAGATTTGTTAATAATGGGTACAAACTTGCTAATGATCTTAGATTTGATCCCAGAATCTCTCAATAAGGTACCAACTACCTTCAAATTATCATGATCCTTATGTACTTCAGCACAATTGCTTGCAATATCGTTATGTTTCCCCTCATATTGCTCTAATAATACCTTCTCAGCATCAATATTAGGTGTCTCTCTATTGACATCCATTAATAACCTATTCATTTCATCCTGAAGAGACTTGAACTCATGGTTATTAGCGTTTATCTTGTCTGCATATGTCTTTAATTCTTTTATCTGACCGTTTCCTCTGTTAAGTGCATCAGTTATAACATTTAAACCTTCAATAAATCTTTTCTGTCTGCCTTGTGCTCCCTCTATCATCGCAGTTTTATCTGCTACTACCTGATTACAAGTGGGACACGAGTCATTCTCCCAATAAAATTTTAAATCTCTCTCTGCCTTGTCTAAATTACTCTGAATCTTAACCCTCATATCTCTCATCTCATCATACTCTTTCTGTATGTCTTGCATTCGAGAGATCTTCTTAGTAAATTCATCAACCTCGTCATGGTTCTCTTCCATTCGAGTATTAATTTCACCTATTCTCCTCTCCATCTTTGCTTTATGAGACCCACTCATCTTCTCCATGTTAGAGATGGTCTTACGTTGTAACTCCATACTCCTCTCTGACATCGCTAAGTCATGCTCACAGTCCTTAAGGGTCTCTCTAGCATCTTTCATACGATCCTTAAGGATGTTATTCATTCTTGAGAAGATCTGGATGTCCAATAGATCTTCGATAACCTCTCTCCTGACACTTGCTCCGAGTTGCATGAAGGGGACAAATGTGGATGAACCAAGGATGACGACCTGTGTGAAACTCTTGAAGTTAAATTTAAGTATTGATTGCTCAAGGTACTTCTGCTGATCTTTGGAAGCAGCGTCTTGGTCAAGTAGTTTACCGTTTCTATGAATCTCAAATACATTTGGTTTGATACCTCTAATAACTTTATACTGGACTCCACCAATCCTAAACTCTATCTCTACTACCGTCTCTCTTTCATTGATACTATTTACCAACTGACTCTTACTAATCTTCCTGAATGGTTTGTTAAACAAAACAAAGCACAGGGCATCTAACATTGTAGATTTCCCTGCACCATTTGCACCAACTACTAGGTGCGATTGTGAGTCTGTTATTTTCACATGAGTGAAAGAATTACCTGTCGATAAGAAATTCTTCCAACGAATATCATCAAATACGATCATTCATCTTGTGGTGGCGGTACAACTAATTCATCTGGTGTGATAATGCTAAAAGCATATCCATGCATTGTGCAGTTTTCTTTGACTTGCTCCTCTTCTATCTCAGTGACAGATAGTTTACGAGGATAGTCATCTGCTAACAGCATATCATAATAACGTACCGCATCATGCTTGTCAAGAAATATTTGTACAACCCTTTCCTTACGGTCATCATCTCTCACAGCATATACACCACCAGTCCTCTTGTCAAGTAAGACAAACATGGGGTTGGTCATACGACAGATGCCTCCATATAAAGTGACTTTAATATTTTAAATATATCATGGCTATTATCAAAGTCGGAAACACATTGCTCTAGTATGCTCAATGTATCTTCTACTTCAACATCATCATCAACATCATCCAATTCATATGAGTTATCCTCAATGATCTTGAGGTCTGCCAAGTCAGCAGCTTGTAGTCTGCGTACTATGCTATCAAATTTAACTTGATCTAGTTTAGATTCAACTATCAATTTAACATATTGTCCTTCAAGTTTTTTGATTGCAACAGGTGACAAAGTTATATCATCATTATAATAGATCTTTGTAAATGTATTGTAAGGATTCTTATAGAATTTTAATTTACCTGTATTAGTATTTAGTATGTGAAACCCACGATCTTGACCGTAATCATTCCAGTATAGTTGACATGGGTTACCTAGGTAATGAATGTTTGCTTTAGTACTCTTGACATGATAGTGTCCAGTGCATACAGTTTTGAATTTCGACAATGGAGTTGGATCATCTCCATGTGTCATAGTATATCCAGGTATAGGATCAAACCCGTTCAATTCAAAGTGACCCATGCAATATTGAGCATCAGTATCTTGTATTGCTTCCCAACATGCTTCCCTATTCTCATCACAGATCCAAGGGACAAGCATCATTTTTACGCCCCCAATTGCCCTCTCACCTGGACAATAAATGATCTCAATATTATCAAACTCCCCAAGAAGAAGCTCAGGGGAATTAACACGGAGAGTATTTTTGAAATAGATGTCATGGTTACCTAGTAAAATAGTCTGTTTAATTCCTCTATCTTGTAGGGGTCTAAACCACATCTCTTTAGCTGCCTCTAGGGAGGAGAAATTAACTCCCTTCCTTCTATCGAATGTGTCACCTAGGTTTAGTACCTCTGTGATACCTTCCTTATCTATAGTTGGTAGTACTTTCTCAGTATAAAATTTTCTATATCTCTCAACGTAATGCTGATTATCATTTCTCACACCGAAATGCTGATCAGTTATCAATAAGACTTTCATAATTTACTGACGCATATTTGTTTCGATACGGCCCTTGATGCTATTCATCTCAGAATGATCATCATTATTATCTGAGTGGAAGACTTGCTCATACCCACTCTTCTCTATTAATTTGTCTCTTATATCCATCTGCCTTTTCTCTTTTGCAATACGTCTGAGAAAAGCATAGTAAATTATTTGTGTAAAATATGCGAAAGGATTCTTTGACTTAGCTGGATCAAAGTTATCAATATACTGGACACAGTTTTCGACTCCATCAGATATCATGTCCTCTTTAAACATGTAGTTGATAAAGTTAGGTCTGTAACTTAAGTGTGTTGCGATCTTTAGAAAACACTCCGCTAAGTAATGCGTTATACGTGGTTTCGGTTGATCATTTAATTTCGCTGAATCAACTTCCTGACGATACTTAGTAATCTCTTCCAGGAACTTTTTATTATCAACGTAATGTTGTTTCCTTTTAGAAGCCATTACATTTGCCATATGATTAACTCACCTGAATCCATTATATTTGATTAAGGTAGCGGTGTCAAGCTTGAGTACGTTTCCAGAAATCTTCTAACTTCTTTCTTGCATCAGATACCTTACCTACATATCCCATTCCAGGATTGACTGGGATTTCTATATCAGTTTTATTACCACCCTTCTCTTTCCTTACCCATAGTTTATACATGAGTACGGATTCCATAGACATAGGTGCAACAGTGCAAATGTCTTCTTCAGATATCATATAAAAATCTTCATCAGAAAACATCATCCACTTTATTAAACCTACTGCTAGTCCTGCTTGTCCTTCCTTCTCAACTTGATGTGTCTGAGGTGTAGCAGGGTCTGACACAAAGAACTGTGTTAAACCTGGCATCCTATCATCTTCAGACGCTATCATTGAACCGAGGATGGTTTCACCAGACCTCAGCTTTATCACACCATAGAATTCTTGCTCATGTTTAATATAATTAATAGTCATTTCTTTAAGTTGACTTTAGTTATCTCATAATCAAAACTCTCTTCATCATATATTTTCATCCTCTCTACGAGGTGCTTGTAGGTATAGTTGTATTGGGCACCTTTAGAGCAGTCATCAGCAATATCATATAATACTGCCTGTGCTTTATTGTCACCCTTCCTTAATACTCTACCAATCGACTGGAGATTCCTTACCCTAGACTTACTAGGAGATGCGAAGATAACATTGTGTAGGTTACGAATGTTGATACCAGTTGAGAAAGTTCCGTATGATGCTAATATTATAGCATCTTTTTGAGTTTCGCAAATGTTACGAGCCTCTTCCCTTTCAACAGCATCTACACCACCATGAATAAAAAAGACCTTGCGGTCCTTATTTACTTTACTATTTAGCATTTCCCACAGTGGTTCTCCGTGTTTCTCTATGTAATTAAAGAGTACCAGAGTGTTTCCTTCTAGATCTAGTGCCAGATTTGTAATAAAATTACTACGTTTGGTGTGCATGCATAGATATTCCATCTCCTGTTGATAGTAATCGAAGGGTACCCAACCATGTTTGAGTAGTAATATCCGCACCTTAAGAGGTGTGAGATGTCCCTCCTGCATTAGGTCTACGGTTTTCGTTACCCTATCAACCCTACCAAATAGTCCTTCAAGGACTAACTGGTGTGTCTCCATACCATCTAAAGTACCTGTTAATCCAACCCTATACTTCGCATCATGACACTTCGTAAGGATACCTGTGAGTGATTTAGCTTTATACAGATGTGCTTCATCCCCGATAATGACATCAAAACGTTCAAAGAACTTCTTGGGTTCCTTATAAATGCTCTGCCAAGTGCTAATAACGACTGGATTATCAACATACTTCTCTTCTCCACCAACTATCTTGTGACAATAATGCCCGACATTCCAACCATAATCTATAAAATCCTTATACAATTGTTCTACAAGAGAAATAGTAGGAACAATGATTAATATCTCCCTATTCTTAAGTAAGTGCCACCTTACTAGGGAGTAGATGATGAGGGACTTTCCTGATCCCGTGGGGGATAGTAGAAGTTTGCGACGAAATTTAATCGCTTGGTAAACTCCTCGGAGCTGGTAATCCCTGATTCTAAATGGAAGCCTAAGAGAACGAATAAAAGCTGCTGTGCCTTCAGGTGTAACATTCTCATCTACCTCGTCTGGTCTACCGAAATATTTATCTTCGATGACCTCATATCTGTATCCTTTCTGCTCTAGATAATCTGTAAGATAATCATAGAGACCAACATATAACTCACCAGTACCAGGAGAATACAAACGTATCTTACCGTCCCAGACTCTGCGTTTAAATGCTGGTGTAAACTTTGCATGTGGTACTTCAAAGCAAAAGTGTTCGCTCAACTCCTTATGGATGTGTTGCTCACCCTCTACCTTAAGAAATACTTCATTCTTTTTACTTATACGGAGGTCCATTAAACCAAGCCACTAATGATTTACGTGTTCCTTGGGTTACAGGTCTGACTCTATGATATGCAATAGATTCAAAGAACACAGAGACACCAGGCATGGGTTTGAATGTGTCGTAACGAGGACGGCCACCCTTATCGCCTGGTTTTCTTATCTCTATGTCTAATTCTCCACCTTCATAATCATCATTCAACATATATGACATGCTGATCTTTCTTATGGTACCTTTGGGATTAGTAATAGTATTATGCTGATCTAAATGCCAGTCATAAAAACCACCTACACCGTAGTGTCCTAGTTGTATTGGCTCTACTGAATCTATATTAAGATTCCAACCACATACATGGTTGATTTCTAGTGCCATAGACAACATCCCTTCAAGTAACTCTGGATCATCCAACCATGCGATATCAGTCTTTCTAGTTTCTGATAACTCATTGTTTTGGAGTGTACCTGTTTCCCATGTCAATTTACTAGATGATATGATTTCATTAATTTTATCAACTGTCTCGTCTTTAAACTCAGCAACTTGATATAGTTTTCCGTAATTCATCTAATACCATAATACTTGACAATCTCGATAGTATTCTTAATATCAAATCCTCTATTGTGGATCTGTTTAAGTATCCTATCAATAGAATTTATACAAGTTTCTAGGTAGTCTTTTTTCTGCTTGGCCTTACATACATCATCATCACTATCAATGAACATATCAAGATCACCCTTTAATACCTTAAGATCAAAGGGTTTCTCTGCATACACATGTGATGGTGCCTTACCGTTATAATATAACCACTTCTCTTTATATAATTGCTTATACTTGACCTCTGCATCAGAGTGCATGGTCTTCATTTGATTGAGGAGTTGTAAATATTTCGCATGTAATCTGGGTGTTTCCATACTATCGTTGGCAAGCAACTCAGGTAACTCCCTGTGGTCAAAGAACTTATCTGCGTCCTTTTGCCACATCTCCTCTATCTTTTTTAACATCATAAGGTGGTCCTGCTACTCTTGGGTCACTGTCTGGTACTTCGTGCGGATCCATAACTCCCTTTGGAAGGTAAGGAAGTTCCCGCAATGCTTTAACTGAGGGATCAGTTGTAACATTAGTGG
>CETG01028191.1_pt1 | contig 11928 bp, 3 predicted proteins | sample 361471 | NCBI WGS metagenome assembly CETG01 (sample SAMEA2622696, study PRJEB7988) | marine metagenome | isolation source: saline water (ENVO:00002010), including | reverse complement strand
GCGGCGCAGTTTGTGGCGTAGACGATTTTACCCTGTTCAGCATCACCGCCCTTTTCACGATACTCGGCCACGCGATCGGCGATAAGCCGTTCAGCTTCTGCGCTTGGCTTGACAATATTTTTTGTCAACGCCTCCACACGTTCTTTCGGAAAACGATCGCGAATGTGAATGTCCAACAGCAGTCCGGCCGGCGCTTTACCTTTTTCAACTGCAACGAGCAAACGCTTGGCTCCCGCTTGGTTTTGGGCAAGTGCTCGGGCAAGTTTCACCTGAAGATCGGCCGGCGCTTGGCCAAGCGCTTTCAACAATGGTTCCTGAACAGGCTCTAAATGTGCACCGTAGGTTGCAATGAACAAACGCAATGAATCCGGTGCATTATCATCGGCCAGAATTTTGGCGATTTCGGTTTTCTGCCGTGCATTGCCATTGGCCAAAATTGCTTGAGCAATGAGAGAGCGGGCCTTGGTTGGTGCGAGGGGGTTACTGGCAAGAATCTCAGCTGCATTCAGTTCTCGTGTCAACCGTAGGTCATGCAATATGCGGGCAACTGCCTCCTGCCTATTGGCAATGGTGGTTGGATCGTAATCGGGTATCGGAACAACTTCCGGCTTGAAGCCGCCAACTGCAAGCCATGCAAATTTGCCACTGCTGTCGCCGTCGACAATCTCCAGCCTAGCCCGACGCACATTTAAAGAACGCAGGTCCCATGCCACCTCCACGCCCAAATCGTTGCGTGGCGGTAGCGCCTTTTTCAGCACGCGCCCGGAGTCAGCATCTACGAGTTGAAAATAATTTTTTCCGTTGGCCGGTTTGTCTGGGTTGCCATTGTGACCAGTAATGGTGAAGGAAATAGTTGGCGGCAACTTGAATTCGCTCGACCGGAACACACCTGTCAAGCGCTGCCCCCCCTGTCGGAGGCTTGAAATCATTTTTCGCTTGGAGAACAGGCCAAGGTCTAAATTGAAACGCGTTACACCTATCCAAGCGAACGCCTCTCCTGTGTCACCGTCAACGACCTCAAGGTAAACCTGTTTTCCGGGTGTCCCCTTCCAACGAATTTGCCGGCCTGTATCGTTGCGAGGCGGATAGACGCGCTTCAGTTCATCACCAGTATCGGCATCGACAAGGCGAACGAAATTCTTGTCGTGGGGCGGATCGTTCGGATAACCGCGGTGACCACATAGAAAAAAATGCAGTTCCTCCGGCATGGTGAACGGTTCGGAACGCAGCACGCCAGTGAGCGATTCCCCACCGTCCGGCAGACTGGTGATATAGGTTTCATTTCTTCGACCGTCACTTGAGTTGCGTGACTGGGCCAACCAAGGACTGCTAGTCGGATTATCCGGGTGTGGGTAGTTTTTCCACTTGGAGAGTTTTCGTTCAATATTACGCGCCTCAATAATCCAAGGCGATTCCGAAACTGGTGCACCCGGTACGGAATCGGATCGCCAATGCAACTTAATTTCACTGGTAGACTCGAGCAATTTACGGGTTAACTCGGTGGCCCAACGCCGGATACCCTGTTCTACCGGCAATCCGCGTTGCACAATGCCCTCGTTAATCGCCAGTAACAGTTCCACCTGAAAATCCATCTCGCCCGGAAATTTTTCTTGCACCATATCTGCCAAGCGATCGAGACCTTCACCCGGAGTATTGCGGGCTATGTGGCGCAGATATTTAGCCAACTCTGCACGGCCCACATTGGCGTCGCTGATCCCAGCCAGCAGTAGTTCCCCGGCAATAGAACCTTTCAATGCCAAAGCCACGTCCATTAGCTGTCGCAGCGCAGCCTTGTCATGTTTCAATCCTGAAATCTGATCAAGACGATCGACAGCCCGGATATTATTTCTCAGGGAGATTCGAAGAGCATGCCGTAAGTGCTCATCTCGCTGCGGCACATTGGCTAGCGCATCGAGTAATGGACGCAGATGGTTGAGATGCGGGTGAAGGCCAAGGGCGTCAGTCGCAGCCCTGCGAACGTGCGGTGAATCATCTTCAATACCGGCCAGCACCATGGTACGCACCTGAAAAGTCCAGTTTTTTCGAGCCCCCGCGATGCGTTGGCTGTGGCTCCGGACGAGGGCGGCCTTATCGTTGGCCAAACGCAGCAGGGATGCCTCGTCCAGCTTTGCCAAGCGGTGCAACACCCAGGCACCGTGAACCTTGAGTTCGGGCGCGGCATTGGCCAAAAACATTGCTTGGCCAATTAGCTTGGCCGCAGGAACGCCGATGTCGTCAGCGAGAAAATCGGTCGCGGTCATGCGCCGTGCAAGCAGTGGACTAGACAGCTCGGCGATTGCTTCCTCCAGCTTGGTTTTGGTCAAATCAACTGGCTTGGCCAAACGCTTGGCTTCAGTTCCCCTATAGGCAATTCGCCAGATGCGGCCCAGCTCGCGGTCGCGCCCGGGATGGTCTAGCCGCACCTCGTAATGCCCGATAATACGGTTATAAAAGTCGGCAATGTAGAGCGACCCACCCGGGCCGAACTGGAGGTCGACCGGTCGAAACCAGGGATCGCGCGTACGTACCAAGTCTGGCATCTCAATCCCCTTCGGGCTGCTACCACGCCAGTTGACCTTATCGCGATTGATACGACTGGTAACGACGTTGCCAACGAAGATGTTGTCGTGAAATTCCTCCGGCCAATGAGTGGACTGGTTGAAAACAATGCCACACAGTCCGGTGGAGTCGTGGTTATGCCGGATGACCAGTGGCGCAAATCCCATACCGTCATGCGGCTTGCCGAAGCTCGGATAATAGGCATCGCGGATGAGTTGATAGATCGGTGAGCTGTGGCAGTCGGCGGTGTAAAAGTTACCGTACGCATCGAGGCACATGCCGAACGGATTCACTTGGCCAAAGGTGAATTGCTGTACTCTTGATCCGTCGAGTTGCACCCGGTAAGTGTTGCCTGAATTCATCTTGATGCTGGACCCATCAGCAGCATTAACGGTGGTGGTGTTGTTGTAACCGTGCGTGATATGCAACCAACCATCAAGGCCACGAGTAAAAGACGATTGCATACCGTGTGTGTCACGCTCGTAACCGAGCGGTCCGTACAATTTAGTACGCTTGTCCGCGCGACCGTCACCATCGGTGTCCCGCAGAAACCAGATGTTGGGAATGCTCCAGGCGATAACGCCGTCCTTATACGGATAAACACCAGTGGGAATGTTCAACCCGTCTGCAAAAGTGGAAATCTTGTCGTAACGCCCATCGCCAGTGGTATCCTCAAAAACCTTGATCGTGTCGCGTCCGTTGCGATCAGGCGATGCAGGATACGGATACTCCAGAGTGCTCGAGACCCAAAGCCGTCCATGCTTGTCGAAAGCAAGATTCATCGGCTGACCAATATCAGGGCTTGCCGCGACCAGTTCCATCTCGAAGCCGTCCGGCACTGCAAATGCCTTAAGGCTCTCGGAAGGCGTAAGTGGGTCAACCTTACGCACCAACTCATTGAAGTCCGGTCCGCTGTAGGGATCAGCTGAAAGTGCTTGCCCCAAATCAAGCGCCACCCCGACCAGCACTAAAATAAAAGATCGGACCATTAGAATTTATCGGTTGTTCTTATTCTTCAGCCCTTGGATACGGCCTTCTTTGCTTGCAGTGGAGAGGCGAGTCTTGGCCAAACGGGCAATCGTAGCCTCAAACTGCTCCTTCAGGACGCGTTCGTATTTGGTAAGTTTGTTGTCCTTCAATTGTTTACCGTCAAAGGGACCAATGTAGCGAGTTAGAACGGCACTGCTACCATCCTGATTTGCCAGCAGGGAGTACCGCTTGTCACGAACCATAACCTGCTTGCGATACCAGATGTAAATCCAATCCTTCTCACGGGAATCAGCTTTGTTCTGCAGCACGGGCAAGATGCTGACGCCGTCGGTGGGATGGTCATTGGGCAGTTTGGCGCCGGTAACATCGCTTAGGGTCGGAAACATATCGGTCAACTCGACCAAGTCATCGACCACGCGCCCAGGCTTTTGGATGCCTGCCTTCCAATTGGCGATGAGTGGTACTCTCGTACCGTTATCACTCATGGTGCCCTTGCCTCCCACGACTTTGGTGCCATTCCACGCGGTGACGATCGGCGTGTCCGTGCCGTTGTCACCCGTAAAAATGATCAAGGTGTTGTCTCGCACACCGGACTTCTCCAACTGCGCCACGACCTGCCCGACCGCCTTGTCGGCGTAGGCGACCATATCGCAGAAGTGGCGTTGCGGATCGTTGCGGTCGCCCTTATAAGTAGTAGAGCCAAGCCGCTTGGGATCCCAGTCGGTGGAATCCGGCGTAGGGTCGAAGGGACAGTGGGTGAGAATCATCGGATAATAAACGAGGAAGGACTTCTTCTTGTTTTGTTCGATGAAGTTACAAATAAATTCGGTACAAACCTGCGGACCATATTCACCGCTGGTAAAATCCTTCTCAACACCATTGATTTCCAATTGGGGATTGACGAAGCGTCGGTCGATTTTTTTTCCATCCTCGTTGGAACGACCGCTGCGGGTGTGTTGCCAGAGGCAGGATTGCTCGAAGCCAAAGTGCTGCGGTGAATTCTTTTCCTTTCCGAGTTGCCACTTCCCGGCAATGGCGGTGGCGTAACCGGCGGCCTTGAGCTGATGAGCGAAGGTCCTCTGCTCACGATCCAACCATCCGAACTTCACGTAGTTTCGAACATTGTACTGCCCAGTCATAAGTTTCACACGCGACGGTGTACAGATGGGATTGGAAAAACAGTTGGTGAAGCGGACACCTGTCGCGGCAAGTTTGTCGAGATTTGGCGACTTGCTGGACTCGCTGCCGTTGGCCGACAAGGCTTCGTAGCCCATATCGTCCGCCATGATCAGGACGATATTAGGCTTTCCGGCAACTTGACCTCCCCATATCGCGGAAAATGCAACAATGATGAATCTAATCCAGTTTTTCATTATCTTGAAAAAAGAAAAATAGGCGAAAAGCGACCTGCTAACAATGCTGACATGAGTGGATTGTTCGAAATGAAAACTACACCTAGACCTGCTACATGAATAATCCCGACTTTTCACTAGCCCATCCAAGAGCCTTAATTTGGTTGCGAGTATTGGTGTGATTTGGGAATCTCAACGCGTGAAACGCCTCTTTATATTTCTTTATCTCTTCGTGTTATTCGACCCAATTTACGGGACGAAGACGACCGACAAGCCGACCCTCTGCCAAGGCAACTATCACTCCGAGGCCGAAGCCGTGGCACAACTCAAGCGATTGGCCTCGACACACTCCAATCTCGCCGAGTGGAAAAAGCGTGCAACGGCGGTTCGAGAACAATTCTTGAATGGAGCCAAGCTTAGCCCGCTGCCCAAGCGCACGCCCTTGAACCCGATTATAAAGAACAAACGCCATTACGACGGCTACACAGTGGAGTCGGCCGCCTTTGAAGCGCGGCCCGGTTTTTTTGTCTACGGCAACCTGTACCGACCAACAGGACACCAAGGCAAACACCCCGGCATACTCTGTCCGCATGGCCACTACCGCGGCCCGGAAGGTGCAAGACAACGTCCCGATCAACAACACCGATGCGCGACACTGGCAAGAATGGGTGCGGTCGTATTTTCCTACGATATGATCGGATTTGGAGATTCTCAACACCTTGGATGGAAACACAGTCATCCGCAGGCGCTCACGCTCCAAACTTGGAGCAGCATACGTGCAGTGGATTTTCTTGAAAGCCTTCCGGATGTAGATGAGAAGCGTATTGGTGTTACCGGCTGTTCGGGCGGTGGCACGCAGACATTCCTGCTAACGATGGTGGATGAACGCGTATTGGTCAGTGTACCCGTGGTGATGGTATCGGCGCACTTTTTCGGCGGCTGCAATTGTGAAAGCGGAATGCCGATTCATAAGACGCCCAAACTTGAGACGAACAACGCTGAGTTCGCAGCTCTGGCTGTACCGCGCCCACTCAAACTTATCTCCGTCGGAGGAGACTGGACGAAAAACACGCCAAAGGTCGAGTATCCATACATCCGGTCCATCTACAAATACTACAACGCAGAGGCCAAGGTGGAAAATACACACTTCGCTAACGAAGATCATGGATACGAATACTCCAAGCGTCAGGCAATGTATCCGTTCATGGCCAAACATCTCGGTCTTAATACGACCGGCGTTCTGGACAAAAAGACCGGCAAGTTCGACGAAAGCCGGAATACCATCGAGAAAACGGCCACGATGCGCACCTTCAACACTATCGCAGAAATGCCCAATCACGCCCTAAAACCGGGTACGATAGTAACATTACACTAGGGTTGATGACGAAATCGCGGCGACGGAGTCGCGGCATCAATCGACACAATCCATTCTTTCAGCGCAGCCTGCATGCGCTTGACCAAGTGGGGCTGAGCCGATGCGAGGTTTGATGTCTCCGAGAGATCCTCGACCAAATTATACATTTCGACCTGCCCAGTGCGATGGGTGCACAACAACTTGTAACCGTCCAGAATTAGCACCGAGTTTAGCGGACGATAAAAATGAAGGCCGGAACGGGGTCTCCGAACGATACCCTCACCTTTGCCAAATAACACTGGCTTGATGGAGCCACCCTCTATGCCATCAGGCAGCCTCCCCTCCAAGCCAGCAAGTGCGGCAAATGTTGGAAGCAGGTCGTAGCCAACAACGGGCACGGCTGAGTATGAGCCCGCACGGATACCGGGACCGGCAACAATAAACGGCACGCGCAGACCACCTTCGTAATAGGAACCTTTGCCGGCGCGGAGCGGCCGGTTGAAATTAGGATACTGCCTCGCAGTGCCACCGTTGTCAGAAGTAAGGAACAAGTAGGTGTTGTCTTTCAACTTCAGTTCCTCGAGCAAGTCAAGAATACGGCCAACCGCGTAGTCAAGGTCGTCGATCATCGCCGAATACCAGTAGGCTGTGTGCACCTTGCCCGGTGCTCGAACCTTGTGGCGAGCCAGCGTGGTCGGCTTGGCTTCGACCGATAGGTGGATCGCGTAATGCGAAATCTGAAGGTAAAATGGTGCGCCGGAGTACACCTGATGTCGGATGAACTGTACTGCATTATCAGTGATAGAGACCGATCGCTTGGGGTCGTCATGCGGCCAATATCTGGTCTGGTTAGTGGAAAGCTGCCGGGCAGTGTGGTTGCCAGTGCGACCGTCGGAAGCGTCGTAGCCCAACGCAGCAGGATGGCGGTGCATATGCCACTTGCCAAAATGCGCCGCACGGTAACTTGAATCGACCGACTTTAGCACTTGTGGGATAGAACGAACGGGAAACGGCTCAGGATAGTGAACGGCACGGTTGCTGGTTTTCTTCAGCTTGGCCGGTGTCATACCAAACTGGATAGCATGTCGCGAAGGTGAGCAGACCGGATGAGGCGCGTAAGCTTGCGAAAAAATCATACCGTGATCGGCAAGCCGCTTGAAATTCGGCGTAAGATAATAGTCAGAGCTGGTATCGGGGCGGGAAGGGATCATCGACAACTCGGTGCTGTTCCACCCTTGATCGTCTGTGAGGATGAGGATGATATTCGGCCGCTTCGCAAAGGCAGCGGAGATTGTCAAGCCAAGCAGCAAGGTAGATCCAAGTAAATGGCAAGATGTTTTTTTCATGGTTAGACTGTAAGCTTGACCATACCAAACCTGACGCTTGGCCAAGCAATTTCCACATCCATTCTAATCCTCGACAATTTCGTAGAAGATCAAGGCGTTGCCATCCTGCAAACGGATAGTGGCAATCTTCAGTTTCGCCTCACCAACCGATCGCAGGCGGTAAAAGCGCATGAGACCGGATTGCTTCACCGTGAAGGTCTTTGTGCCCTCATCGAACAAAGCTTCCGTTTCCTTAGAATACTGACCAACGACAGTGGCCGAAGATAACAGCATGGGTTCAATTGAATCGTCCGGCGGCAGTACCGTCAGGGTCACAGCATCAGATACAGTCTCCCCACCACGGTTGTCCACCGCCAATGCTGTCAGTAAATACTCACCCTCAGTCGTCGGTGTCCACTCGAACTCATATGGCGCGCTCTCATCCAAACCGAGCTCTGTTCCACCACTGAAAAATAAAACCTTTGCCACTTCACCATCAACATCCATAGCTTCGGCCTTCAGCAATAGACTTTTACCCTGCTTGACTGTCTCACCCATATCGGGTGCCGTTAACGCCACTGTAGGCGCTTGGTTGTCAGTCACAAACAGGCCATAACTTGATCCAAGATACCCCCTTACTCTGTTGCGCTCTAACTCGCTGAGCGCGCGGTTGTAGATTAACAACTCGGCAATCTCACCCCCAAAAGCCAACTCCGGCACCGCGCCAACGATAAGCCTCCCGGCATCATCCAACTCCAGAGCATCCTCAAACTCTCCCATCTCAACCGTCTCGCTGTCTACCATTACCATAGCCTGAGTCCCATCCCTCACAAACTCCAGAACATGCCACGCATCATCCCAGCCTTCAGGCTGCGCCGCACTCACCCGCCCTCCCTCAGATGCATGACCATAGTCAATTAGGAAATCGTTGTTGTAACTCGTCAATAATGCCAAGTGATTCTTATAGTTCGGCCCCTCCCACGCTACTACAGTGTTAACGGCGCTCTGCTGTTTTTGCCGAACAACGGCATACACACTCACGGAGTCAGACGACAACAAGGAATCGCCTGCCACATTCACCCGGGTCAGCATGTCGTCATCACCATCGAACAGTACAGCCGGCTTGTTGTTGATCACATCGGTAACGAGCTTAGGCTGCTGTGTCGCTTCCTCCTGGCTAACGTCGTGCCCAAAAAGACTTCGATCTGACCAAGCGCTCACCATGTCGTCAGACCCGGCCGTCAACCCATCACCCGCATTCAGCCATAGACGGAGACCATCCACCGTCATCGGCGCTTGCTCATAAACCGCCACACGTACCGTTGCTTCGCTCGTCGCCCCGTCATTGTCTGTTGCACGCACGGTCACTGTCTGCATCCCTGCCTCAGCTAAAGTCCAATCGGCTTCATACGGCGCTTCATTCAGATTTGCCAAACTGTCGTCCCCTCCCAATATCTCAACCTGAGTCACTTCCCCATCGGTATCCGTCACATTGGCGCGAACCTTTACTGTCTCTCCAACATTCACTCCATAACCATCACTAGGTTTTATAATGACTACCTCAGGCCTCACATTAGGCGGCAGTACCGTCAGGGTAAGCTTAACGCTCGCCGCCAATTTACTTTGATCAATTACAATAACGTTTAGATTATAAGTTTTGGCTTCAATTTCATTACCGACAGTCCATTCAATCAAACCAGTTTCAGTAATCGTCATGCCTGGAAGTTTGTTTGGCATTATATATCTTAGCTTGGATAAATCGCCGTCCACATCATCGGCCACAATCTGAATCCGCATAGCATCACCCGCAGAAACAACCACAGGATCGATCGGCTCGATAGTTGGCGGAGAGTTGACCAAAACCAATGCATCTGCACTAACATCGAAACCTACAGGGTTGGTTATGATCACTGTGTAAATACCCTCATCTGCCTCTAAAGCGCCAGCGAGACTCAAAGAACTTTCTGTTTGACCTTCCAAGGCTAGCCCGTCTTTTTGCCATTGATAGCTCAGCGGTTCACTCCCTTTTGCCAACACCCACATTACGACATCCTCCCCTTGTAACAAAGTCGCCCCACTCGGCTGAACTGTGATCGACACGGGCTCATCAACGACCACCTCAGCCTGCCTGCTAAAAATGGCACCAAGGGAATTTTTAACTTCTACTTTATATAAGCCATCATTTGCACGAGTCATATTACCCAAATTAAACTCAGAACCAATCGCTCCCACAATCTCGTCACCATTCCAATACCACTGATAATCAAACGGCCCAGTGCCCGTAGCAGTAACACCCAAAGCAAGTGCCCCGCCCTGAGCAACATGTGTATCCTGAGGCTGAACAGAAATATTAACCGGCAGGATCACATCCAAAATCGCCGAGTCACTTATAGCCACACCATAGGAATTTTGTATTAGCACCTTATAATCCGCATCGTCCTGCTCGCCAACAGCCGTGAGCATCAGACTTGACTCAACTGCCCCATCAATTTCCACTTCATCCCTCAACCACTGGTAAGAAAATGGCCCAGTGCCTGAAACTTCCACAAGAAATGTTATTTCCCCACCGCTTATCGTTACTCCTGAAGAAGGATGTCTTGAAATTATAGGAGGCAGATTAATATCCAGTATTGCAACCTCACTGGTAATGGTGCTAACGGGGTTACTTGCCACAACATAGTAACCACCGAGATCCCGATCTCCTGAACTTTCTATCCGATAAGATGCCTCATTGGCTCCTTCAATGGGGGTCTCGTTGAAATACCACTGATAATTAACTGGACTTGACCCACTAACGACGACTTCAAAAAGAACAAGGTTCCCAGCAACAACCGATTGATTCCCTGGGTTTTCAATTACCGACAAAGGTACAAGCACCTCAATTTCGGCTTCTGCACTCATAGTAATTCCGGCTTCATTCGATACCTCAACCGAGTAAATACCAGCATTCGAAACCTTCAGGTTAATCAGATCTAGATCTTTTTGATTCTGACCATCCAAAACAACACCATCCAAACGCCATTGATACGTAAGCTCACCCGCTCCTTTTGCCTCTACGTTAAGACTAAAATCACCATCTAGTGGTGCAAATCCACCAACAGGTTGAGTCAAAATATCAGGAGCTGCCACCACTACCACTTCAGCGACATCACTCTTGGCATCTCCCGCTGAGTTTGTAACTGTGACATGATATAAGCCCGCATTGATCGAACTAGCATCCTCAACCACCAAAACCGCATCATTTTCACCATCTAACGGTTCATCATCTTGATACCACTGGTAACCCAATTCGCTTCCGGTTGCAGAAACCGACAAGATCAAGCGCGCATTAAGCCCAATATTCTTCGAAGAAGGATGACTCACGATTTGAGGCACCGCAGCTACACTAACTTGAATTGAATCACTGACCGTGCTTCCGGCAGAGTTGCTAATCTCAACCGTATATTGTCCTGCATCATTACCATCAAGATTTACTAAGCTTAAAGTTTCTGTAGTTCCACCAGGAATAATAATTCCCTCTAGCTTCCATTGGTAAGATAATGGAGGTGTACCTACAGCCACCACCGAAAGGTCAACATTACCCCCTATTGCAAGTTGCTGATCTTGCGAAAGAGTCGTAATAATTGGTGGGGTTTCAATTGTAAGCTCCACTTCATCGCTAGACACACTATTCGACGCATTGGTGGCTGTTACAGTATAAAGCCCGCCATCAAATGCCGTTATATCATCAACAATCAATTGGGATTCAGTTTTGTTATCAAGAATTTTACCATTAAGTTTCCATTGATAAGTTATAGGTTCAGAACCAGTTACAGCCACCTCAAAGCCCACTTTGCCACCAATTGCAGCCGTTGAAGCCACAGGTTGTGAAACAATGGAAACTGGCTGAATCACACTCACTTCTATCTGTTCGCTTTCCAAGCGGCCAGCAGAATTGGTTATAACAACGGTATATAAACCAGAGTCAGTGGTCTGAAGATCATTTAGGAATAAACTTTTATCAGTCTCACCATCAATCAAAACTCCGTCCTTCACCCACTGATAGAAAAGAGGCTCATTACCTGCAGCAATAACCCTCAACTCCAAATTACTACTAACAGGAGCCAATTGATCACCAGTAAGCTCAACGATTTCTGGCGGTGAATTGACTGAAACTAACGCAACATTACTGACAACCTTACTAGCAGGATTTGAAATTTGAACTGAATACTCTCCTGCATCTAAAGCTGCTAGATTAGCTAGGGTCAAAGAATTTTCTGTTGCGCCATCCAACGCTTCGCCTCCAAGATACCACTGATAAGTTAAAGGCTCTGTTCCGGTAGCTGCAACCGCCAAAACAAAAGTGTCT
>CETG01161384.1_pt1 | contig 11938 bp, 2 predicted proteins | sample 361471 | NCBI WGS metagenome assembly CETG01 (sample SAMEA2622696, study PRJEB7988) | marine metagenome | isolation source: saline water (ENVO:00002010), including | reverse complement strand
AATTGATATTCAGGGTTGTCAATCAGAAGGCAGCAAAACTCGTGGAATTGGAAGATACTCATTAACTTTAATTCGACATCTAATTGAAAATTCTCAAGAAGACGATGAATTTATTTTGGTTTCAAACAAATCATTAGGCTCGCTTGATGATGTATTTCTTTCTTTTATTAAAACTTTCGGTTCAAAAGTTCAGTATTTTGAATGGACTTATCCAGGTTCGACCGCTACTATTTCCAACTTTCATGAAGAAAAAACAGCTATTGCTGAGCAGATAAGATCTTATTTCTTTTGTTTATTAAACTGTGACATTATTTTAATCACTAGTTTTTTCGAGGGCTTTAGGGATAATTCTATAATTGAATTTGACAAGGATTTTGATTTACCTCCAATAGCGTCGATATTTTATGATTTGATTCCATTAATTATGCCAGAAATCTATTTAGATAGTAACAGTGAGTTTAAGTCTTTTTATCTGAAAAGATTAGAATATTTGAATAAGGTTGATTGCTTGCTCTCTATATCTAAGTCTTCATCCCAAGAGGCATATCAATACCTTTCTATAGATAAATCCAACGTGCATAATATTTATGCTGGATGTGATCGTGAAATTTTTTATCCTCCCGATAGCAAGGAGAGTCGTAAGGCAACTAAAAATAATTTAGATAAATATATTTTGTATTCAGGAGCAGGCGATCCAAGAAAAAATCTTAACAAGTTAATCGAAGCTTATTCGCTGTTAAATGATGAGCTTATATGGACTTACAAATTAGTGCTTGTTGGGAAACTACTGCCTGAAGAGATCTCACTATTAAAAAGTTGGATTACTTCCTTAAATCTGAATCTTAATCAAGTAGTTCTTCTTGGCTATGTATCGGATAAAGAATTAGCAGATTTGTATAGAAATTGCTCTCTTTTTGTTTTTCCTTCCATTCATGAAGGATTTGGCTTGCCTGTCTTAGAAGCCATGTCTTGTGGTGCTGTGGTTCTTGGTTCAAATACTACAAGTATTCCTGAAGTCGTTCAGGATGAATACGCTTTATTTGACCCTCATAATGCACTTCAAATATCTGAATTGATTGCAAAGGCTTTGACCGATAAATCTTTTTATAATCAACTCCTCACTGGCTTAAATCAAAGATCATTAAAATTTACATGGGAAAAAACAGCTTTTAAAGCTTCCGCTGCTTTATTAAAAACTATAAAAAGATTTCATAAAGACTCTTTTAAACCTACAACGATAGATTCAATTGAAAATTATAAAAATAAGTATTACAATTTAATGATTGGGAAAATCTCAGAAATTATATCTAACAATAAAAATCTATTAAATGATGAAATATATATTCAAAACTTAGCCTCAAGTATTAGTTTTTCTGAATTAAATTCTAAATACATTAAACAATATCCAATTGATAATATAGATTTTTTATCTTGGAGAGTTGAGGGACCATTTGATTCTAACTATAGTTTGGCAATTCTAAATCGAGAATTTGCTTTGGCTTTGAGTAAAGAAATTCCTAAAGTTTCTATTGTCTCTACTGAAGGTCCTGGTGATTATATGCCTAATATAGACTTTATAAAGAAAAATACCTTATTGTATAATTTATATAGTGACTCAAATAAGGATACTTTAAAAAATAGTATTGTAGTTTCTAGAAATTTATATCCTCCCAGAGTTAATGATTTAGATTCTAGGATAAATATGCTCCATGCTTATGGTTGGGAAGAAACTGAAATACCTTCTAAATGGATTGAAGATTTTAATCTTTACTTAGATGGTATGACTGTGATGTCCAGTCAAGTAAAGAAAAATTTAATTGACTGCGGCTTTTATAAACCAATCATAATTTGTGGTTTAGGAGTTGATCATATAAATACATCTTCTATATCTAAAGATTTAAATTTAGGAGCTAAGAGTTTTAGATTTCTTCATATTTCATCATGTTTTCCTAGAAAAGGTATTCAAGTCTTGTTAGAGGCTTATGGTGAAGCTTTTACAATTAATGATGATGTATCTTTAATTATTAAAACATTTCCTAATCCGCATAATAAAATACATAAGCTTCTTGCTAAATACAAAAATAAAAATAAGAATTATCCACATATAATTCTTATTGAAGACGAATTTTCACCTTCTTCACTGAAGTCTCTTTATCAATACTCTCATGTTTATGTTTCTCCTAGTCATGGTGAGGGATTCGGTTTGCCTATTGCCGAGGCAATGTCTCTTTCAATTCCAGTAATTACAACGTCATGGGGAGGTCAGCTTGATTTTGTCTCAGAAGAAAACTCATGGTTAATTGATTTTCAATATGAATATTCAAAAACTCATTTTAAGCAATTTAATTCTGTTTGGGCTATGCCCTCTTGTAAGCATTTGGCACAAACAATGAAATATCTCAAAAATGCTGACTCTCTAGAAATCAAGAAGAAAGCAGAATTAGCTTATCATGGAATTACTACGAATTATTCGTGGAGAAAAACAGCAGAAATTAATACTTTATTTGCTAAGAAACTTTTAAAGTATAAGGCGAAATCTAATATAAAATTGGGTATGATATCAACTTGGAATACTAAATGTGGTATCGCCGACTATGCTTATAATTTGACTGAGCACATAAAGCATAAACTTTTCATTTATGCACCATACTCCGAAAACTTATTAAAAGATGATGAGCCTAATGTCTTTAGGTGCTGGGAATTAACAAAACCTTTCTCAGATGAACTTAAAAATAATATATTAGAGCATAAGATTTCAACTATTATTATTCAGTTTAATTTTGGATTTTTTGATTTCCTTAGTTTAAGTAATTTTATCAAATTTTTATCTGAGAATAATATAATTATAATACTACAAATGCATTCAACAAATGATAATATTCTTCATGAGAATAAAAAGCTACGACATCTTATAGATTCTCTAATATTAATAGATCGAATCTTAGTTCATACCTGCTCTGATTTAAATACGTTAAAGTCTGTGGATATTATTAACAATGTCTCAATTTTTCCACATGGTATTTTAGATTACGATAATAAAAAACATATCTTACTCAATAAGAATCTTCCTATTAATATTTTTAAAAATAAGAAATTTAATTTTAAATTTGCTACTTCAGGGTATTGCCTTCCTAACAAAGGTTTTATTGAGTTAATTAAAACTATTGCTATATTAGTTAAAAAAAATAGACGGATCCATTTTACTTTTTTTACTCCTATCTATAACGAGGATTATGATTTTTACTCCAAATATATGTTATCTCTAATAAATGAACTAAAACTAGAAAAGTATATTAGGATTGATTCCCATTACTATGAAAATAAAGAATTATTAGATAATTTATCTCAAATGGATGCAATTATATATCCATATCAGACAAGTTATGAATCATCAAGTGCCTCTGTTAGGCAAGGTATTGCAAGTGGATCAACAGTTATCGTCACACCTATATCTATCTTTGAGGATGTGCGAGATATTGTTGACGTTCTTCCAGGAACTTCTCCGGAGGATATGGCCTTAGGAATTAGTAATTTGATTTTTAATAAAGAGAAGAAAAATATAGAAACTCAAACCTATAAAACTAAATTGTTAAACTCTTGGCGGGAAAATCATAAATTTCGTAAATTAGCATCAAGGTTAAGTGGTTTGATTTCTGCTCTTGAAGTGAATAAACAAATAGACGATGAATGAAAATTTGTTTTTTTATTTTTTCTACATTTAACTAATTCACTCAAAATGTTCACTTATCATTAGATCAATAATCTCATCAATATTTTTTGTATTTTCCCATCCTAAGTCATTTTTTAATGGTTTTGCGTCTCCAAAACTTTGAGCTATATCAAAAGACCTTTTAGATTTTTCATTTATCACTACATAATCTTGCCAATTCATATCCAACTTTTTGAACGTCTTATTAATTACCTCTATTAACGGAGTTAGTCTCCCGGTGCAAATTACATAATCTTTGTTTAACTTTGAGCTCGTCATTAGTTGCATGGCTTCAACATAATCTGGAGCCCAACCCCAGTCTCTTGCAAGCTTTATATTGCCAAGTTTTAATTTATAGTCTTTATTTTTTTTACATCTTAAAGCACCTTTAATTATTTTTGGAAATACGAAATTTTCTGCTCTTAAGATCGATTCATGAGGAAATAAAATACCAGTGATGCAATTTAATTCGTATATTTCCCTATATTTGCAAACCAGTTGCATACTCGCTTCTTTCGCATGGGCATACGGGCTTAACGATGTTTTGGTGTGATTTACTCCTGCTGCAACTTGCGTGTTACCAAAGATTTCGCTGCTACCTGCGAAGAAGATATTTCCATCAAATTCTGTGTTTCTCGCGGCCTCTAAAATAACTAGTGACAATTGATAAATGCTTTGAATACACGAGAATGGCTCTTCAAAAGATACTCCAACTGAGCTTTGAGCAGCTAAATTATATATTTGATCTGGTTTATAAGTTTCAAGTATTTTTTGACATGAAACTAGCTCATTCTCAACTGCTAATTGTTTAATTTCAAACGACCTGTAAATTCCAAGTTTTTTTAGATATTGATAATTAGGCGGAAAACTTCTAGAAATTCCTAGGACTTTATATCCTTTTTTCAATAATGAGTAACAAGCCAGAGATCCATCTTGACCTGTGCAACCAAAGACTATACAAAGCTTATTTGCCAAGAATTTAATTGATACAAATAAAAACTTTAATGTATCTCAAAATTATCTCAAAAGTGTCTTTTTTCAGACTTAATAAAAAATCACATATCAATAAAACCAAGATCAAAATTCCATAAAATTGATTTTTTTTTACTTTTTTAATTATGGTGTGCACTTATAAATCTGCACAACCTCCTAATTGCTTCTACCTAATTGACTGGTAATCGAAAAATAAAGTGTTCTTACATCATTTCTTTCTCTTTTAGGTTTCTCAAAAGCCTTCTATTGCAATGGTTTATAGATAATTGCCATTTATTTCATAATTACATGAATTCAAACCAAATTGATTATTTGAGAAGTTTATTTTGCATTTACATAACTAATTTTTTAACAATTTTGTTCAAAAAAATTGTTTGGATTTCCTTGTCAATTGTATGTAAACCGTTGCGTTAGGACGAATTTCCCGTATAGTTCGTCGAGATTCTTATGTGTGAGAAATTTTCTCCATGTAGTCAGAACATATACCTATAAGGTATATTGTCTGCTCCAACCGCAGTGGAGTTGATACTGCGGAGATCCCGTACATTCCCCTTTTTTTAGACCAGATGGCAAACGCGACTGCTACACAACTGCAACAGCTGTACATTGCGTACTTCGGCCGAGCCGCAGACCCCTCAGGCCTGGATTACTGGGTTGCACAGGGAACTACTACAAAATCCTTTGCTGCAAGTATGTATGCACAGGACGAATTTATAAATGTAAACGGCTCACTCTCTACTGAGCTTCAAGTAAATCAGATTTATCAAAATCTATTTGGAAGAGATGCTGATGCTGATGGTTTGATTTATTGGACTAATCAAATCAAAACTGGAGCTCTTGAATTAGCTTCTATCGCAAACGACCTTATATATGCGGTTAACAACGGTTCTTCAGCTACTGACCTCACAGCACTTAATAATAAAGCATCTGCAGCTTCAGCTTTCACTGCTGATGTAAGAGCAAGTAATGCAGCTGTTCTTGCATACCAGCCAAAATCAAGTTCTCCTTTTGTTGTTGGAGCTAATTTCGAGACAGCTAAGACTTTCTTCAAGACAATTACTTCATCAAATTCTGTCACAGACGCAGAAGTTCAAACTCAAGTCAACACAATTGCAGCAAATTCAGGAAATACTTCAGCTACAACAGAATTGTTCTCTCTTACAACTGGTGTAGATGAGCCTTTGGCGGGTAAATATAACAAAATTGATGGTTCTCTAAATTCATCTGGTATTCAAACACTCAACTCTCTTGACAAGCTTCAGGGTACAACGGCTACAGGAGATGTTCTAAACGCAACAATTTCAAGATCAGTTACGCCTTTACTTATAAAAGATATTGAAACTGTAAATGTGGGTGCTACAGCTGTAGCTACATTAGGTTTAGTAAATTCAACTGGAATAAGTAAGGTAAACGTTGGTGGAGTGACAGGAGGTGCTTTCACACTTACTGGACTTTCAAAAGATGTAGATATTTCTATTAGTGATTCAACTCAAAGTCATACAATTACTTTTAATGATGTATCAGGAAGCTCAGATACGGCAAATCTAACAGTTGCTCAAATCACTGGTGGTGCCGATACAGACGTAACTCTTGCAAGCATTGAATCACTTAATTTGGTCTCAGCTGGGGGCGAAGGTAGTAATAATTTTGATCTAATTGCTACAAGTCTTGAGACTTTAACCCTTACTGGATCTGGGGCTATCACACTCCCTAACCTTACAACAGCTACTACAGATAGCTTAAGTAAGATCGATTTCAGTGGTTATTCTGGCTCAGGAAATATCACTACAGGTGCTCTCGATATAGGTTTGGCAGACCTAACTGTTTTGGGTGGAACGGGTAACGATATTATTGATACTTCTCTGTTTGTCTCTGGTGATACATCTATTGATGGTGGTGCCGGAAATGACAAAATTACAATTGCTTTAGCGACCACAGATACACTTGTAGGTGGAGAAGGTACTGATACTCTCTCAACTTCAACAGCTATTGCAACGGCAGGTAATGTATCTGGTTTTGAAGTTCTTGATATTACCGGTGCGGTATCTCAGGATATGGATAATCTTTCAGGTAATACTTTTACTAAAGTTGAGTTTGGAGGTAATGTCGCTACCACAGTCTCTGATGCTTCGGCAGACGTTACTACCGTAGTTATAGACGGTGATGCTCAAGACACAAAGACTTTCGATAGAAAAACAGATACATCATCTGACTCACTTAATGTAACTCTACAAAATACTGCAGCCGCAAACTTAACCGTAAATGATGAAGAAACCATAAACATTACTTCAACTGAAGCTGCATCCACAATTACAACTCTTACTGCTGCGGATGCTACTAAGTTAACAATTAGTGGTTCTGAAAATACCACTGTTACTAACTTTACAGGGATTTATCTAGCAGAAGTTGATGCTTCAGCTGCTACTGGAGTAGTAAGCATTGGTAATACAGCTAACACGTCTGAAACAGCAATGACTATCACTGCTGGACCTGGCGGATTAACTGCACTTGGATCCTCAGCAGCAGATACAATGTCTGGTGCTAGTGGTGATGACTCTTTAACAGGTGGTGCTGGAAATGACTCAATCACAGGTGCTGGTGGAGCTGATAGCTTGGCTGGTGGAGATGGATCTGACGTAATTTCAGGTGGTGCTGGAAATGATTCAATAACCGCAGGTGCTGGTAGTGACAATCTTTCTGGTGGAACCGGAAACGATACTTTTGTATTGGGTGCTAACTGGACTTCTGCTGACACCATTGATGGTGGAGATGGATTAGATGCTTTAACCATTACTTCTGCTGGTGCAGGGACTACAACCACTCTTAGTGGTATCACTTCGGTAGAAGAAGTTACGTTTACTCAAGCTGGAGCAGACACACTAGCTTTAGCTTCCGCTACATCCATAGCTACAATTACTATCCCCCATGTAGCTGTTGATGCAGCTGTAAGCGTTACAGGTATTCAAGATGGTGGAACTGTTGTTTACTCCCAAACAGCTGATGATGCATTGACTTTAGATACTGTTGCTGGAGCAACATTAAACATTAATAACAAGGCTGATACAACTGGTGGCTCATTAACTATTACTGATGCTGCAACAGTCAATATTATTGGTAAGGCCGCGACCACTGACGTTACTGCCTTAGTTCTTGATACTGTTGATACTACGGTTCTCAACTTAAGTACAACCTCTACTAACGACCTTGATACTGGAGCAATTACAGGCACAGATAAGTTAGAAACAATTACTTTAACCACTGCTGCGCACACTGGAACCATAGTTGTAGATACCATTGCTGATGGCGATAGCGTTACATCTTTAACTGCTACTGGTGTTGGTGGAGATATCACAACTGGAGCTTTATTTGCGACAGGCACTGCTGAAGGATTGTCAACAGTAACTCTTACTGCAACAGCAGGTTCCGACATCAGTGTTGGAGCTATTAGTGCTGACACAACAGACGCTTCATCAACAGACGACAACGATCTTACCGTTACTGCTAGTGCTAACGGCACGGCTACTGGTGGAGATGTGTCTTCAGTTTCTATCGCAGCAATTTCTAATACTGACGGTGCACTGGCTCTTAACTTCTCTGGTGACAGTATTGTTAATTCCACTGGAACTGATGCTGCAAACAGTGTTTCGGTTACAAGAAGCGGTTCTGGTGCAACAACTATCGCTGCTATAGATTCAGCAACAACCCTTACTGCAACTGTTACCGGCTCAGGTGCTTTTGAAATTACCTCTTTCGACGCTGAAGGTGATGTAACTATTGATGCAAGTGCTGCCTCAGGTGCGCTTACAGTTAATTCAACTACTTTTACTCATAACGCTACTGTTACTGGTGGTTCTGCAGCAGACTCCTTGACAATGGATACTGCAGCAGCCAGTGGCAAAGTCCACTCTGTTGTAGGTGGAGCTGGAAATGACACTATTGTTGGTAGTTCTGGTGGAGAAACAATTGAAGGTGGTGATGGTGCTGACTCTATTACTGGTGGAGCTGGTAACGACAACATTAGTGGTGGTGCAGGAAATGATAAATTCGTTTTTGTCGATGGGGACCTCACTAAAAACGATACTCTTGATGGTGGCGATGGTACTGACACTGTAAATATCACAACTGCTCAAGCGATTACTGACTCTGTCTTAACTAACGTTGAACAAGTAGATCTAGAATTTACTACTGGAGGTTTTGCAATTGATGCAGGCGACTGGTCTTCTCTAACTAAGTTGACACTAGGCGGTGACACTGATGCAAATACAGATACAGTTAACAACCTCATAACAGGAGTTGAAGTTGTTATCAATGACAACGATAACGATACAGTTGCTATTGACTATGTAGCTGGTGCTGCTGCAACTATTTCTCTTAATGAGACGATGGCAACGTCTCTAACTCTTACTGATGCAGCTACGGTAACTATTAATAACGCAACTACTACTGCTGCGACTTCCACTTCTCTAGTTCTTGATGCTACTGATACCACTGCTTTAACAGTTAACGCTGATAGCAGCGGTACTCTTGCAACCGGCAATATCACTAACACCAATAAGCTTGCGACTGTAACTGTTACAACAGACACAGCTTCAGGTACCAATACTTTAGGAACAATTGCTGATGCTGACTCTCTTACATCTGTTTCATTAACAGCAGTAAATGCAAATGCTTCTATTGGTCAAATAGGAACTGATGCCACTTCCAATAACGCTGAGACATTGACCTCAATCACAGCTTCGGCTACTGGTACAGGAGTTGTTGCAACATTGGGTGATATTTATCTTGACAGCACAGTCGATAGCAATACTGACAATGCCCTAACTCTTACAACTACTGCAAATGCAGGAGCTCAGGTTGTACTTGGTGCTATAGATAACACTTACGGAACAATTACAGAAACTGCAGTCAGTAACTCTACTGTCAACATTGACCATGATGGTGTGATGACAGCTGCTGGATTCACTATAAATATCTCTGGTGGTGGAGACACTGAATACGATGGAAAAGTTGATTCATCTGGAGCTGTAGCAGTAACAGCAACAGGTTCAGGTAACGTTTTATTTGCTGACATTGATGCTGATGGTTCATCTGCAAGCGTAAGTGTCGATGCATCTGGAATGACCGGAGTTATGAAGGCAACTGCATCTAACTCCACAGTTGCTGCAACGATGACAGGTGGTTCAGGAGCTGACAGCCTCGTTGGTGGTTCAACTCATGACTCAATCACTGGTAACGATGGTGCTGATACTCTTACCGGTAATAATGGTAATGACACTATCACTGGTGGTGGTGGAGCTGACACCTTGGATGGTGGAGCAGGTAACGACTCAATCACTGGCGGAGCGGGTAATGACACACTTGTATCAGGAGCCGGTTTTGACACTCTGAATGGTGGTGCAGGTAACGATACATTTACCTTTGCAACTAATGTGAGTCTCTCTGACTCAGTCGATGGTGGTGAAGGTACTGATACCATTACTGCAACTATTAGTGCTGCGACAGCTAATCAAAGGATTGGAACAGTAAATAACGTTGAGAATATTACTCTTAACTTTGCTCAAACAGGAGGAAGCTTTAGTGCTACTGGTGGTTCTTTCACTACTATCACCACTAATGTCAATTCAGCATCTGATGATGTAACTATCAATAACCTTACTTCCTCTCAAACTGTCAGAATCCTTGATGGTGATGATAATTATGATGATATAGCCCTCGACTATGCCGCAGATGCAACTGCAAATATTCAATTTGGAGACTCTGCGACCGTTGTAGTTGATGATGTAACTACCACAGATGCACAAACTGTCAATATCACAACTAGAGGAGGAACACTTTCCACTACAGGACTTATCACCCTTGACGGTACTGATACTGATTTTGTGACAGTTGCCTCTGGAGCAAACAGCAGTGGATTAACCACTGAGGCCTTCGCAGTGGATAACATTCATACTATTTCACTCACTACAACACACACTGGTGCTCCCCTCACTTTTGGCAGTTCATTCTTAGCAACTGCTGGAGAATTGACGGATTTAACAATTACAGCTGGTGGAGATGATTCATCAGACATTGATATCACTGCTCTTGGTGCCACTGAAGCAGCTGCTTCGCTTGACACAGTTACACTAACTGCAGCCGATGAGGCTGATATAGAGGTGGATTCCTTAGATGCAGAAGCTGCCACTTTGACTTCAATTACTGCAACAGCAAGTACTTCAGGTTCTTCTATTGCTGTGTCTGCCGCTATTACTGCTGCTTCAGTTACGACAATTACTGCTAGCGCAGTCTCTGGTGCAACAGTTGACTTTGCTGGTGACTTAGACATCACGACTGTTGGAACAATTTCACTAGATGGCGCAGGTACTATTAACCTTGATTCCGCTGGTAGTGTCATAACAACTCTTGAACAAATATCTGCTGGTGGTACTAGTGGAACGGTGAACATTGACATGACTTCTCTAGCAGGAGCGACAACAGTCACTCTTGGTACAGGTACTAACAACCTTGTAGTTGGAGCTGCAAATGACACTGTTAACTTGGCTTCCGGAGGTGGAACTGACACTCTTGTAATGAATACCGCTGGATCAACAACAACGGTCTTTAACTTCCAAACTGGTGCCAGTGGTGACGCATTTGATATTGACCTATCTGGTATAAACACCGACGTCACTGGTGGTGTTTTAGTTGACCTAGACGACCAAGACGAAACCTCTGGTGCTACTACCGCTACTACAGTTGCTTACTACTCTGTAAGTGCTGGAGCAGTAGATTTAGCTTCATCTACAGCTAGCGATAATGTACTTGTTCTAAGTGATACCCTTTCTACAGCTTTAGATGAAGCTTTAGAAACCGGTGGTGCTTATGCAACTACAACTGCCAACACTATGGACGCAGGTGATGCGATCTTGGTCTTGTGGTCAGACGGTGAAGATAGTTATCTATCTACAGCTGTACCTGGTACTGCAACTGCTGATGCTGTTTTTGCAGATAATGACCTTACAGTAGCTAACGTTATGGTATTCAAAGGAATAACCGATGCGGATGACATTGTTGAAGCTAACTTAGGAACTACAATTATTGCTTAGTTAAATAACAACTTAAAAGCCCCTATTCTTAGGGGCTTTTTTTTTACCTTTTTTTACAAGTTTTGTCCTTTGCTTTATATTTTCATCCTGAAGCCTATTCGATCAGCGGACCAAAGCTTATGGGCCGTAACGCAGCAGGAGAAAGCTTTTT
>CETG01107894.1_pt1 | contig 11939 bp, 14 predicted proteins | sample 361471 | NCBI WGS metagenome assembly CETG01 (sample SAMEA2622696, study PRJEB7988) | marine metagenome | isolation source: saline water (ENVO:00002010), including | reverse complement strand
AACCATGGTGCTTGGAATGATCTTAATGATGTAACAATTAGTGTTACAGGTCTTCAAATAGAAACAGATTTAGGTATAGAGGGTTGGGGCAATAATGCTTACGGCCGAGGTGCGTGGGGTGAATTTGCAGCAGACATTGGTCTTGGTGCCGATATTTCTGTATCAGGTGTATCTTTTTCAGCTGCAACAACAGCAGCTTCTGGAATAGGTTCTGCGGTTGTGGAGCCATCAGGTATCTCTGCATCATTTAGTGTTGGATCGTTAGCAGTGGAATCAGATGCTAATGTTTCAATGTCTGGTGTGTCAGCTTCTTTTGCATTAGGAGCTGTAGCAGTTGCAGATCAAGTTGTAGGTTTAAGTGGTCAATCATTTACAGCAAGTCAAGGAACTGTAACATTACCAAATGCAACAGCGATTCTTTCTGGTCTATCAATAACTTCTTCTCAAGGAACTGCAACAGGTACTTCTAGTAACCAGGTTGATGTTACAGGATTTTCAATGTCCGCATCTCTTGGAACAGCGGTTGCACCAAACAATGCAGCAGTATTATCCGGTGTCTCTGCAGAATTTAATTTAGGCTCGATTGTAGGATTAGGTGGAGCTGTAGCTAATTTAACAGGTCAATCCGCAACGGCTAGCGTAGGGGTTTTAGATCCTAATGATATGACTCTAGGTATATCTGGTCAATCATTTAGCGCTAGTATTGGCTCTATATCTATACCAGATATTCAGGTTGGATTAACCGGCCAGTCAGCAACATTTAGCATTGGATCAGTTAATATATTTGCTTATGGCGATGTTGACACTGGATCAAATACATCTTATAGTGACGTTTCAACTGGATCGAATGATACATATTCGGATGTTGCAACTGGATCAAATACAAGTTATAGTGACGCTGCATAGGAGATAAATTATGGCATCAACATTTAGCCCTTTGGGTATAGAACTTCAGGCAACTGGTGAAAACGCCGGTACATGGGGAACAAAAACTAATACAAATTTACAAATAGTAGAACAAATCTCTGGTGGATATACCACAGTAAATTTTGGAAGTGATGCAGATGTTACTTTATCTGTAACAGATGGTGGAACTGGTGCAGCTCTTGCACATAGAATTTTAGAATTTACTTCAACAGGATCTTTAACAGCTACTAGAAATTGCACAATTCCTCTTGATGTGCAAAATTTTTACATTTTAAAAAATGCAACAACTGGCGGTCAATCTATAACATTCAAATATGTTTCTGGGTCAGGAAATAGTGTTACTGTTTTAAATGGTAAAACAGTCATAGCTTACGCAAAAGCTGATGATGGAACAAATCCAAACATTGCATCGGTATCTTTATCAAGTGATCTTGTTGACGATACATCACCACAATTAGGTGGTGACTTAGACACTAATAGTTTTAACATAGCATTTGATGATGCACATGGAATTAATGATGAGAATGGAAACGAACAAATAGTATTTCAAACTACATCATCTGCAGTAAACCAAATAGATATAACAAACGCTGCTACTAGTGGCTCACCATCTATTCAAGCAACCGGTGGCGATTCTAATATAAATTTAAAAGTTGGACCAAAAGGAACAGGTTTAGTCGAAGTTCTTGGTGCAACAAATCCAGGTTCGATTCAGCTTAATTGTGAGGCCAACAGCCACGGGATTAAACTCACATCACCTGCTCACAGTGCAGGACAATCGTATGAACTTAAATTTCCTACTGGAAATGTCACAGCAGGAACATTTTTAAAAGTAGCCTCAGTATCTGGTTCAGGTACATCGGGTGTCGGACAATTATCATTCTCAGCTGCAGGAACTTCATGGCAAGCGGTAAAAACAACTGGTTTTACAGCTGCTGCAGGCGAAGGATATTTCGTAGATACAACAAGTTCAGCGTTTACAATGACTTTACCATCATCACCGAGTATAGGCGATGAGGTTTCATTTATAGATTATGCAGGAACTTTTGATTCTAATAATTTAACAATCGGAAGAAATTCAGAAAAAATACAAGGGACAGCAGCAGATTTAACTGTGTCCACAGAAAGAGCAGCTAATACTTTAGTGTATACAGACGGAACACAAGGTTGGTTGTTAAAGGTTAAATAATGGCTGAGTACAGAGAAATTTTCGGAGAGGCTGTCCAGTCTCTGTCAAGCAGCACAGGTACGATTGAAGGTCAGATTTGGTACGATAGTGGTAACAATCTTTTAAAATTAATAGCAACTTCTGCAGCAGACGCTTGGGCATCAGGTACTAATTATCCTACAAACATAAGAAATCAAATGGGGGCAGGAAGTCAAACGGCAGCTGTCCAAATGGGGGGTTATAATGGTACAGCTTATGTTGCTCCGACTAATGAATATGATGGTTCTAATTGGACGTCAAGCAGTGCTCTGCCAGCTCCACAAGCTAATGGTAGAGCTGGAGGGCCTCAAACAGATGTTATAGTTGCTGGTGGAACTGTAAGTGGTACTACTTTTCAAACCACATCTCTTTCTTATGATGGATCAACTTGGTCACCAATACCTTCACTCAACACAGGAAGAGATGCAATGTTAGGAGCCAGTACTAGTGGAAATTCATCTGCTTTTTTAATTGGAGGAGGACAAAATAGTGGTGCTCCAGGGCCACCTTTTGCGACTACTGCAACTGAAGAATATAACGGCTCTACTTGGACTTCGGTTAATTCTATGACCACTGCAAGATATGCGGGTGGAGGAGCAGGTATTCAAACATCTGCATTAGCGTTTGGAGGAAACCCGGATTCAACTCCACTTCCAGGACCTTATTCAAATGCTACTGAGGAATATGATGGAACAAATTGGACAAATGGAGGAGTTTTAAATACAACACGAAGTAGAACTTTTGGGGGTGGAGAAAATTCTGATAGTGCGGTGGCTTTTGGTGGACAACCAGGGCCTGGAATAGATAGTGGTGTAACAGAAAAATACAATGGTACTTCTTGGACAACTTCACCAGTTAGTAATTCTGCTAGAAGTTTATATGGTAGATCAGGTCTTACTCAAGGAGCAGGTTTAATAAGTGGAGGTTATGTTATAGCTTCAGGAGGTGAAACTAATATTACAGAAGAATGGGTAGGTTCAGGAACACTTGAAACACAAACTATTACAATAACTTAAAGATTAAGGAGGATAAACTATGGCACATAAAACATATCAATACTGCGTAGCTGAAAACTGGGGCAAAGGTTTTATCACAGCAGACGATTCTAGAAAACTTGCGCTTAGCGGTTTTCCTGGCGATGTGTGGAGATTTCCTGCTCACAATCAAGATGCTAACAGATGGGTTTCTGGAGTTAATGGCTCTCACAAAACTTTATCCGAAGCACAAGCGATTGTTGATGCAGAAATTACTTCTGCACAGACTGCTTGGGATAACAGTAATGTTGAAGGTGAAACACCTGAACAAAAGATTTTAAGATTAGGTGATAGACCAACAGACATAACATTGGAGGAATAATAAGTGGCAACTTATTACGACATATTTGGACAAAAGGTACAATACCTTTCATCAGACCCATCTAACGTGGTAGAGGGACAGGTATGGTATAACTCACCTTCAAGAGTTGGTAAGGTTCAAAGATTTCAATCTGCAGCTTGGTCTTCAGGTAGTGCAATGAGTGCTGCATCTAGCGATGGAGGAATGGCAAAAGCAGGTAGTCAAACTGCTTTTTTAGCATCCATGGGTGGACCAGGTGCAAGAAATGATACTGAAGAATATGATGGTAGCTCTTGGTCAAATGCTCCTACAACTCCTTATTCAGCCAGTGGTGTAATTAGTTTTGGAACTCAAACTGCGGGTCTAGTTGCTGGTGGACAGCCAGGTGGAGGAGGAGTAAGCACAACTGCTAAATATGATGGTTCTAGTTGGACAACAAGTGGGAGCACTCCATATCCGATATTGTATCAATTTGGTGGTGCAGGTCCTCAGACAGCAGGGATTTCTATTGGTGGTTGGAATCAAACTCATCCTACTGGTGGAAATAAAACAGACGTAAAAACATTTAATGGTAGCACATGGTCAACAGAACCTGCAACATGTCCTTTCCCCGCTTATGCTGGTAATCACTATGGAACAAATTCAGAAGATTGTAATTATTTTGGAGGATATAATCCTGGAGCACCTTCAAACAATAGAAATACTACTCACGTAAATTATAATGGAACAGCTTTTACATCTCTTGCAGCTTATCCAATAACTATTGGTTCTTGTGGAACTTCAGGAACAACATCTGTAGCATATGCATGGGGTGGAAATCAACAACCAGGTGGGTCACCACCTTATACTGACATAGGAAATGATTGGGATGGATCAGCTTGGACTACAGGAACGAGTTATCCTACAGCTACTCAAACTATGTTTTCAGGTGGGTCTACTGTTCCTGTTACAATATCCTCTGGAGGATATACGGGATCACACGTATCAACCACTTTTGAATTTACGGCAGCAGGTCCTGTAACAAAAACAATTACAACAACTTAAAAAATTATGGCAACATACAAAGATATACATGGAAACAATATACCGATCAGAGCTTCTGATCCTAGTAATCCAATTACAGGAGAGGTCTGGTATAACACCACGTCTAGAGAATTAAAAGTATTAGGTTTTAACACTAATGGAGCTTGGTCATCTGGAGGCACAATGAACACTGCTAGAGGTGGTTTTCAGGGTGGAGCTGGTGCAAGTAAAAATGATGGTTTAATTGGAGGAACTAGTCCTACCGCAGTCGAACAGTATGATGGAACATCATGGACAACTAAATCATCTCCAGGATCCTCAGCTAGCCAAAGATCATGGTGGGGGGATAGCTCATCAGCTGCTGCTCAAGTTAGTGGATTGATCTGGCCAAATATTCAACAAATAACAGAAGAGTGGGATGGAAGTTCTTGGTCATCGGGTGGTGGTTTTCCCACTGCTATTTATACAGGTGGTGTAACTGGATCATTAAATGATGCGATTTACTGGCAAGGTTTTACCTCCCCTGGAGCTCAAAGTAATTTTTCTGCAACTTATAACGGAACTTCTTGGACAAATGCACCTAACGTGCCTGAAAGTGCAGGTTACTCTCCTTCAGGATTTGGAACAGGAGCCGCTGCTGTTGGATACTCAGGTTATACCGGAGGACCAAATGTTCAAAGTACAACAGCTTATGAATGGAATGACACCTCTTGGTCAGCTACTAATCCTGTTAATCAAAGAGTTCAATATGGAGGTGGATTTGGAACTCAAACAGCAGGTGTTAAATGTGGAGGAGGTGCACCACCTAGTGCTCCAACTGCACCAAACACTACAGAAACTTATGATGGAACTTCTTTTACCATAAACCCAAATCAATTAACTAATTTAAGAGGTGGTGGTGCAAGCGGTGGAGTAGCCGATACTTCAGGTCTATATTCAGGAGGTGGGGCAGCTCCTACACAAGACACAACTGAAGAGTGGGATGGAGCAGGTGCTGCAACTAAAATTGTTTCAGACTCTTAATATTGACTTTTGTCCTAGAAAGTATATGTTAATCATGAAAGGATTTTATGACAGAAAAAAGAAATATAAAAGAACTTGTAGATAAAGAATCGAACAATTTATATAATCTATTAGACTCTAATGATGTTAATGAGTTTAAAGGTATGGTAGACGAGCTTCGTGACACGTGGACCAAGAAACAAATATTTAGAACTGAAACAGAAATGAGGTTTTCAGTTTTAAGTGATTTAAAATATCCAACTAACGCTGCAAAATATTGGCAATGTGTTCGAGAGCAAAATGTTTATTTAGAACAATTAATGTCCTTGTCTTTTGATTATAGAAGAAATGACGCAAAAATTAGATGGTTAGAAAAAAAATTAGAAAAAGAAACAGATGAATATAAAAAAGAATGTTATGAAATAGACTTAGATCAAAAACGATATGATAAAGCCACTATGGAACTTACAGCTAGAGATAGAATGAGAGAGATTAGATTATGGTCTAAAATTAAAAAAGAAACTAATGATGGTTCATTTGATACAAATAATGTCAATACCCATCAATTAGAATCTTACCATAAAATAATGCTTAACAAAAAAAATACTATTACTGCTGGATCTAGTCAGCCAGAAGTTTTTAACGTGATTGGTCAATTACAAACTATAGAAAGAATTAAAAAAGAAAGGGAACAACTTGAAGGCACCGAAAGAAAAACTATTTCTTCGCAACAAGGACTTGGAGCTAAATCTGAATAGTCAAAAATTGTAAAGAAATTAATTTAAATGAACTTTGAAATTATACACTTAGGTCAAACAGTTGCAAAATATAGAGTGCCTTTTGATATTTATACAACTATTAATAATATCTATGAATCTAAATTTGATAAACTGCCGTCCGCAAACCAACAACTTGTTGGTAAAATTAAAAATGAACATAGTTTATTTTATAATGGCACGCCAAATAATAAGATGACTAAACATAATCATTTACCGCTAACTGTTTTAAAATGGTTTGAAGAATGTTATTTAAATTATTTAGAGTATAATGGCATAACAGGTCACAACATACATTTAACATCTATTTGGGTTAATACTATGTATGAACATGAATATAATCCAATTCACATACATCAGGGAGATTTGTACACAGGTTTATCAAGTGTTATGATTTTAAAATTACCACCAAATGGATATGGTATAGAGTATTCTGCATCTGATCAACCACAGAATGGTAAATTACAAATATTAGGTGCTGCTAATGGTCAGTTTGCTTTAATTGATTATCAACCAGACGTTAAAGAAGGAGATTTTTATGTTTTTCCATATGATATGAGACACTGTGTTTATCCTTTTAACGGACCAAATTATAGAAGAACACTCGCTGCAAATTGTGACGTAGAGTATGATCCAGTTAAAAATAGGGGAATAGCATAATGTATTTTAATAAAATTATATCAGAACCAAAATGGAAAAGTTGGATTATAGAAACGACCACACCACTACTCACACCAGAACAATGTAAACTAGTTATTGATTGTGGAAGAAGGCAACCACCACAACAAGCACAAGTTGGAATGGATAAACCAGGAGGTGGAGTAGATACTAAAAAAAGATTAACTACGATTTCTTGGATACCTTTTAAGGAGATGCCACAATTGTATGATACGTTAGATACGTTTATACAAAAAGCAAATTTAAATCATTTTGGTTTTGATAATGTAAGAATTACAGAACAAGCTCAATTTACAGAATATCCAGAAGGCGGTTTTTATGATTGGCATATGGATAGTGATGTGACCATGAAACACGAACCACCAGTAAGAAAAATATCAATGACACTTTTATTAAATCACCCTTCAGAATTTGAAGGAGGGGATCTAGAATTAATGACACCGGGCAGATTTAAAAAAATAGAACAAGGGCATGCTATTGCTTTTGCGTCTTTTATAAATCATAGAGTTAATAAAGTTACAAGGGGGATGAGACAGTCTCTTGTTGTTTGGTTTGGAGGCACACCATTTAAATGATTAAAGAACAGTTTTTTCCAACAACTATATATGGTAAAGATATTAATCTAGACACTGACGAATTAGCTAAACATATTATTAATTGGTCTAAAGAAGATGAAGGTGTACAGAAAACAAATGTAAATGGTTGGCATTCTAAAACTGTAATGCACACAAAACCTGAATATAAAGAATTAATCAACGAACTATTTAAGATGCAGTTTGAAATATATAAAGAAGAATGGTTAGATAGAGAACCACGTCTTGGAAATATGTGGGCTAATATTAATTATAAAGATGGTTATAATAAATCACACATACACCCAAACTCTTTATTTAGTGGTGTATATTATGTAAAGGCACCCTCTAATTGTGGACCAATAACTTTTTATGATCCAAGGTCTGGAGTGCAAGCTAACATGCCTGCTAGAAAACCAGGACAACTACCTAAACATTTGTGGAGAGACACTAAAATAGAACCAAAAGAAAATAGAATATTAATGTTTCCAGCATGGCTATGGCATTCTGTTGAACCTAATAAATCAAATAATATGAGAATATCAGTAAGTTTTAATTTTATACAACATGGCTTTTAATAAATATCAAGTAATTAAAAATGCATTAAGCTACGAGTTAGCTAATTTCGTATTTAATTATTTTCTTCTTAAGAGAGATGCAGTGGCCTGGATGTATCAAAACAATATTACTTTTGATAATGGTATGTTAGGAACATGGACAGATAGACAGATACCTAACACTTATTCTCATTATGCAGATCCTGTTATGGAGACTATGCTAATGAAAGTACTGCCTCGAATGCAACAAGAAACAGGATTACAATTAGTCCCCACATATTCTTATGCCAGATTATATAAAAAAGGTGACGAATTAAAAAGACACAAAGATAGACCTTCTTGTGAGATATCTACTACAGTAAACCTAGGTGGAGACCCCTGGCCTATATTTATCGATGGTACTGGGGCTGACAGCGTCGTAGACGAGCATAAAAATATTGTCAAACCCGATGCACCCAAAGGCACTAAAGTCTTGCTTGATGTAGGCGATATGCTAGTATATAGTGGTTGTGAATTAGAGCATTGGAGAGAACCTTTTGAAGGCAATATTTGTGGACAAGTATTTCTTCATTATAACCATGTAAATGGTCCTTTTGCTGAAAAAAATAGGTTCGACAAAAGGCCAATGTTAGGTCTTCCATCATTTGTGAAGGCATAATAAAATGAGGTCATATGCTACAAAAAATAGGGTTTCAACCTGGAATCAATAAACAAATATCTGCAACTACAGCTGAAAGTCAGTGGATAGATTGTGATAATGTTAGGTTTAGATATGGCACACCAGAAAAAATAGGTGGTTGGAGACAACTAGGAGATAGTAAACTAACAGGAGCTGGTAGAGGTCTTCATCATTTCGTAAATAGTAAAGGCAGAAAATACGCAATCATAGGCACAAACAGAATTTTATATGCATACTCTGGTGGTATTTTTTATGACATACATCCTATTAAATCTACAACCACTCTTACAAGTGCATTTACTACAACCAATGGATCAGCTGTTGTTACAATAACTTTTAGTGGTTCTCATGGCATTAATGAGAATGATATAATTTTATTAGATAATTTTTCTTCAATAACTAATTCTAATTTTGCAGCTGCTGATTTTAACGATAAAAAATTTATGGTTACATCTGTGCCATCAGCTACAACTATTACAATTACGATGCCATCTAATGAATCAGGATCTGGTGCAACAACATCAGGTGGTATTAGAGTACAACATTACTATCCTGTAGGACCAGCGGTTCAAGCAAAAGGTTTTGGTTGGTCTCTCGGATCATGGGGAGGAACAGCAACCGGAGTTGCAACAACAACCCTAACATCAGGTATTAGTGATTCTGCTACATCAGGAATTACTTTAACAGATGCTACTTTGTTTCCAAGCACAGGAACTAGTTTTGTTAAAATAAACAACGAAGAAATATCTTACACAGGAATATCTGGAAGTGAACTTACTGGTGTTACAAGAGGTGTAAGAGGCACGACAGCTGCTGCACATAATGGTGGAGATACTGTAACAAATACCACAGACTTTGTAGCATGGGGTGAGGCAGCATCAGGTGACTTGGTATTAGAACCTGGTATGTGGTCACTAGATAATTTTGGTGATAAAGCTATTTGTTTAATTCATGACAGTGCTGTGTTCGAATGGAATTCTGCTGCATCTAATGCAGAGTCTACAAGAGCAAGTATTATATCTGGTGCACCCACAGCATCAAGACATATGTTAGTATCTACGCCCGATCGTCACTTAGTTTTTTTTGGAACAGAAACAACTATTGGAGATACCACAACACAGGACGATATGTTTATAAGATTCTCTGATCAGGAAGATATAAATACATACACACCTACAGCAACTAATACAGCTGGTACACAGAGACTAGCTGATGGATCACAGATTAGAGGAGCTATCAGAGGTAGAGATTCGATTCTTATCTGGACTGATACAGCTTTATTTACACAACGTTTTGTTGGTCAACCATTTACCTTTGCGTTTGCACAGGTTGGAACTAACTGTGGTCTTGTTGGACAGAACGCTTGTGTTGAAGTTGATGGTTCTGCATACTGGATGTCAGAGAATGGTTTTTTTAGATACGCTGGTAAACTAGAATCACTACCATGTTTAGTAGAGGATTTTGTTTATGACGATATAAATCTAGCATCAGGTAATCAGATGGTATCTGCTGGATTAAATAATCTTTTTGGTGAAGTAATATGGTTTTATCCAACAGCTTCATCCTCTGTTGTAAATAGAATGGTTGCATATAATTACTTTGACTCTTCACCACAAAGACCTGTTTGGACAAACGGAACATTAGCTAGAACTATGTGGAGAGACTCTGCAGTATTTGGAGTGCCACATGCTTTAGAATATAGTGCAGGGGTAGATACATCTTTTGATGTTGTAGGGAACACAGAAGGCTCTACAATATACTATGAACATGAAACAGGAACAGATCAAGTAAAAGGTTCTGCAACGACAGCTATTGTTGCTAGCATATCATCCGGAGATTTTGATATAAGTCAAAGAAGAAGTGCACTAGGTCAAACAACAGGTGCTGCTGATCTTAGAGGAGATGGTGAATTTATAATGAAGATAAGACGGTTTATACCAGACTTTATATCACAGACTGGTAATACACAGGTTACATTACAATTAAGAGATTTTCCAAACGATAGCCAGTCTAGCTCATCACTTGGACCATTTACAGTTTCATCATCTACTAAAAAGGTAGATACACGTGCAAGAGCCAGAGCTGTTGCATTAAAGATAGCAAACACAACAACTAATCAAAGTTGGAAGCTAGGAACATTTAGATTAGACATACAACCGGATGGACGTAGATAATGGCAAAGATAGTACAAGTATTAACAAGACCAAGTAGTGAGTATGATTTATCAACGGCAGAGGCACAGGTCAGAGATCTTGATGCAATTGTAGAGAAATTAAACACTACGTTTCAACAAGAATTAAAGGATGAGGTAGAAGCAGAAAACTTCTTTTTAAATTAATGGCAAATAGTTTTATAAATAAAAAAGTAGATCTAACAACAACAGACCTAACTACACTGTATACGGTGCCTAGTTTTAAGACTGCTGTTGTAAAATCACTAATAGTATCTGAGGACGCCGGATCAGGGAGCACGATAACTATAACTTTGGTAAATGCCAGTAGTGCTATATTTAATCTATTTAAAGATAAAGCCATAGCATCTAAGGCAACGACAGAACTTTTAAGTCAACCTCTTATAATGGAGGAGGGCGAAGCATTAAAAGTACAAGCTGCTGACGCGAACGAGCTGCACGTCATAGCTTCAATATTAGAAATACAGCCGCGAGAGGTAACAACATAATGAAAGATATCCCAGTAATAGAACCAAAAGAAGTTATAGAAGAGATTTATAACCTTAGAACGGGTGAAAAATACAAGAACGATGAGGAATGGAAGGCAAAAGGCATACCTCAATCAGAGATAAGAAAAGATGTCAGGGTGATCATGCCAAGCCTTGATTTATTTGGAGAAACAAAATAAGATAGAACGATGGCCATAACTAGAGCACAACAAGCAAGACAGATGTTAAAAACAGCGGGAGCTGTAGAACAAGACGGTTCTTTAAATTTTGTAAATAACTCTGAATCTGTAACTGTACCTAAAGAATTTAAAGCTAGGTCAAATGCACCAAAAGTTAAGCTAGCATACATTACAGATGCTGAAGCTAAAATGCTAAAGAAAAAGAAACCAGGCACACCACATAAAGGGCCAAAGGGTATACCTAGTTACGATACTTTTGGATCAATAGATTCCAGTGGTAAAGATACAGGGGTTTCCGGAGAAACAGCTAGTGGTTTTGAAAGAG
>CETG01189499.1_pt1 | contig 11950 bp, 9 predicted proteins | sample 361471 | NCBI WGS metagenome assembly CETG01 (sample SAMEA2622696, study PRJEB7988) | marine metagenome | isolation source: saline water (ENVO:00002010), including | reverse complement strand
TCAATGGAACTTTCTCCTGCAGAAGCTTTTGTACTTGTTAGAACTGCAGCCTCAAAACTTCGTGATATTGGTGTAGGAGTCGAGTTACCTGCAAGCCTTTCTGGTGGACTTGCAAGTCGGCTTGGAATTGGAATTAAAGCAGAGCTTTTAGAAGCTTCAGAAGGGTTCACTCTTGGAGAAACACTAAGATGGGATTGGGAATTCATGATTGGAGGAATAAAACTAACTCTCCATGAATTAGAGAACTTGGCAAAACAAAAAAGCCCATTAGTTAACCACAAAGGTGCTTGGATCGAATTAAGGCCAAATGATCTGAAAAATGCTGAAAAATTTTTCAATGCAAATCCTTCTCTTAACTTAGATGACGCAATAAGACTTACAGCTTCAGAAGGTGAGACATTAATGAAACTACCGGTACATCATTTTGAAGCTGGGCCTCGACTTCAAACTGTATTAGACCAATATCTTCAACAAAAATCACCTGAACCATTAGCCGCTCCAGAGGGGTTCCATGGTCAATTAAGACCTTATCAAGAGAGAGGCCTCGGTTGGCTGGAATTTCTTCATCGCTTTGATCAAGGTGCATGCTTAGCTGATGATATGGGACTTGGAAAAACTATTCAGCTTCTTGCCTTTGTTCAACATCTATATAACAATCAAAAACTGAATGGACCTATTTTATTAATTGCCCCAACATCAGTTCTAACGAATTGGAAGCGTGAAGCCAATGTATTTACTCCTGATTTAAATGTGAAAGAGCACTATGGTCCGAAACGCTCTAGTAATCCAAGTACTCTTAAAAAAAATTTAAAAGGGGTAAATCTATTTTTAACTAGTTATGGATTAATGCAAAGAGATAGTGAACTCCTACAAACTATTAATTGGCATGGAATAGTAATCGATGAAGCACAAGCAATTAAAAACCCAAGCGCAAAACAAAGTCAGGCAGTTAGAGAGTTAGCAACAAAAAGCAAACGTCTGCGCATAGCCTTAACAGGCACTCCTATAGAAAACAGAGTTAGTGAGCTTTGGCCGCTAATGAATTTTCTAAATCCAAGAATTTTAGGTGAAGAAAACTTTTTTCATCAACGTTATAAGCTACCAATTGAGAGATATGGAGATATTTCATCTCTTAAAGATCTAAAAAGACGTGTAAGCCCATTTATTCTAAGAAGGCTAAAAACAGATAAATCTGTTATATCTGATCTTCCAGAAAAAGTAGAATTGAATGAATGGATAGGTTTAAGTGATGAGCAAAAAAAACTTTATCGTGAAACAGTCCAAAATGCTGTAGATGCGATTGCTATCGCTCCACAAGGCCAAAGACATGGAAAAATTCTAGGTCTCCTAACACGTCTAAAACAAATTTGTAATCATCCTGCTCTCGCATTGAAAGAAAAAAATATTAACAATGAGTTTTTGATGCGATCCGCAAAGCTACAAAGGTTAAACGAAATCCTAGAAGAGGTAATTGAATCAGAAGATAGAGCTTTACTCTTTACACAATTCGCTGAATGGGGGCATCTTCTCAAAGCATACTTAGAAAAACAATGGCAATTTGAGGTTCCATTTTTATATGGAGCAACGCGTAAAACAGAAAGACAAGCAATGATAGATCGATTTCAAGAAGACCCTAGAGGACCAAAATTGTTCATACTTTCGTTAAAGGCTGGTGGAATCGGTCTTAATCTCACCAGAGCTAGCCATGTATTTCATGTTGATCGCTGGTGGAATCCAGCCGTAGAAAATCAAGCAACAGACAGAGCATATCGTATAGGTCAAACAAATAGAGTAATGGTCCATAAATTTATAACTAGTGGTTCTGTCGAAGAAAAAATAGATTTGATGATTCGAAAAAAATCTGAACTGTCAAAAAATATTATTGGAGCAGGTGAAGATTGGCTAGGAGAACTAGATATAACCAAATTACAAAAATTAGTGGCTTTAGATGAATCCTAAAATGATATCTAATTCATCTCCTAACAATTCTGAAATAACAACTGCTTTAGGAGAAGAAGGTCTTGGGCAAGAACAACCTTGGTGGGTTGAACAGTGGATGGAACTTATAAACTCTTATCGCTTCAAAAAACGTCTCGAACGAGCATGGAGTTATGCAAAAGAAGGCAATGTAACCTCTATTCGTTTTGAAGGTCGTAGAGTTCATGCAAGAGTACAAGGTACAGACGAAGACCCTTATAAGGTTAAGTTATGGCTAGATGTATTAAATGATGATGATTGGAAATATGTATTGGAAGCATTGACACAGAAAGCTCGATGGTCAGCTCAATTACTTGCAGGTGTTATGCCCAGGGATATCGAGCGCGCATTTGCTGCAAGTGGTAGACGATTATTTCCATTCAAATTACAGGAAGTGAGAAGTGAATGCAGTTGTCCAGACAAAGCAAATCCATGTAAACATATTAGTGCCATATATTTTTTAATGGGGGAGCGGTTTAAAGAAGATCCATTTGTTCTCTTCCAATTAAGAGGTCGTAGTCGAGAAAAATTATTGGCCGATCTTGCAGAACTTCGAAGAGATGTATTATCTGCGTTATCTAAAAATGATTCAAAAGAAAATAATGAGTCAATAAGAACAATCAATGAATTTGACAAACCATTATCTCCCCATCCGGCAATTATTGATCCAAAATTATGGTGGAAGTATGAAGGGCATCTGAATGCAGACCTAGTAGTCATCACACCATCAATTGATGGAGAAACTGGTCTAAATGCTGCAGGCTCACTCCCGATCGCTGATGAACCTCAATTTCCTAATGCTCAACAAAAATTCCTAAACCATTTAGATCAACATGCCTCAAAATTCGCTCAAAAGGCAATGGAACAAGCGATGACAGCTGGCTCATAAAGCCAAAACCATTAAGACAAACAACCCGCAAATTGGCATAGGTATTTATTACCAGGAGACTAAAGGGATTAGAGTTTAAAAGATGCTTATCCAACTTCAAAGTTTGTTGAAAGATCCATGGCAACTAACGAGACAAGCAGAACTATTTCGCTAGCTAAGAAAGAGCCAAAACTTTCAATTCAATGTGAATCAATTGGGCACGACAGCAAGGCAATTAGATCTCTAGATTGGCATAGAAATCGTTTCGACATAGAGTTCGGATTAAGAAATGGAACTTCATATAACAGTTTTCTTATACAAAGTGAAAAGACAGCCCTCATAGACACAAGTCACCTCAAATTTGCAGAGAAATGGTTTGAGCAAATTGAAAAAATCATCAACCCAAAAGAAATTGATTACCTAATAGTCAGCCATACAGAACCTGATCATTCAGGTCTGATTGGAGGATTACTTGACAAAAATCCAAACATAGAGATAGTCGCATCAAAAGTAGCTATAAAATTTTTAGAAGACCAATTGCATCGTGATTTTTGTTCGAGGGCAATAAAAAGTGGAGAAATTCTTGATTTAGGTTTTAACAGCTCAAGCCAAGTACATCATCGTATTGAATTTTTAAGTGCTCCAAATCTTCATTGGCCAGATACTATTTTTTCTTTTGACCATGGAACAAAAATCCTCTATACATGCGACGCCTTTGGGCTGCACTATTGCTCAAATGAACTTTTTGATACAGATGTAGACAGTATTAGTACTGATTTCAGATACTACTATGATTGCTTAATGGGACCAAATGCACGGAGTGTAATTCAGGCTCTAAAGCGCATAAATAAACTTCCTCCGATTGAAATAATCGCAGTAGGACACGGTCCATTATTAAAACATCATCTTAATTTTTGGATTGCTAATTACAATGATTGGAGTCATCAAATAAGTAAAGGAGAGACATATGCAGCTGTGTGTTACATCAGTCAATATGGGTTCTGTGATCAATTAAGTCAAGCTATAGGAAGGGGTATAGGAAAAGCAGAAGCACAAACTCAATTAATTGATCTTCAAGGTACTGATCCTCAAGAACTAAGTGCTCTTATTGCAGAAGCTAATGCTGTAGTCGTTCCAACATGGCCAAATATAATTGATGGAGAATTAAAAAATTCTATAGGAACATTATTTGCGTCTTTAAAAACGAAGCAATGGGTAGCTGTATATGATTCATATGGAGGAAATGACGAGCCAATAGATGTAATTACAAATAATCTTCAACGTCTAGGACAAAAACAAGCTTTTGCGCCATTAAGAGTACGCGGCATTCCTGATAGTAATACCTACCAGCGTTTTGAAGAGGCCGGAACAGACCTTGGACAATTGCTCAATCGCAAAAAAAATCTTGCAACAATAAAACAGTTAGATGGCGATCTTACAAAGGCAATGGGTAAACTAAGTGGAGGACTATATGTCGTCACAGCATCTCAAGGAAAAGATAAAGATAAACGAAGTGGTGCTATGGTTGCTAGTTGGGTAAGTCAGGCTAGTTTCAATCCACCAGGATTAACAGTCGCAGTCGCTAAAGATAGAGCAATAGAATCATTGATGCAAGTTGAAGATAGATTTGTCATTAATGTTCTGCAAGAAGATAATTATCTACACTTATTCAGACACTTTTTAAAAAGATTTCCTCCAGGTGCTGATAGATTTAATGGTGTTGAATTGCTTGAAAGAGTAGCTCTAGGCGGACCAGTATTAGCAGATGCACTTGCTTATTTAGATTGTAAAGTTCAACAAAGATTAGAAACTCCAGATCATTGGATCATATATGCATTAGTTGAGCAAGGTAACGTAGCCAATAGTGAAGCAAAAACCGCCGTTCACCACCGTAGAGTAGGCAGTAATTACTAATGCCTAAATCAATTAATAAAATTGAAGATAATCAATGCGGTGGTAGAGAACTTATAACTATCCCTATTGAAAAAAATTTCATTAGCCTTAGAGGGCTTAGTCCAAATCGATTACGATTCGAGATTGAATATGGCTTAGAAAGAGGTAGTACAGCAAATTCGTTTCTTATAACTTCAGATGAGAGTAACGAAAAAACATATATTCTGATTCATCCTCCCGGAATAGCCTATGGAAAGATTTTTTTAGAAGTACTTCAAAAACATTGTTCACAAAGAAATAGCAACTTAATAGTTGTTATTGGTCATGTCAATCCAAATAGAGTAGCTCTATTAAAAGAACTTGTTGATCTATATCCTAAGATAAGTTTGATATGTTCATCACCAGGTGGGAAATTATTAAAAGACATATGGACTCAACGCAAGCCATCTAACAATGCAAGTGATTTGATTGAAGAAAAGACTACTAATCCAATACCAAAAATCCATTTAATCAAAACACAAGAAGTCATTAATATCAATAATTCCTTTCGCTTGAAATTAATACCTACTCCTACAGCTCGTTGGCCAGGAGAGCTTATGGTTTTTGAAGAGTCATTAGGTTTATTAATGAGTGATAAACTTTTTGGGACACATATCTGTACAAAAGAATGGGAAGAAAATACACCTAGCAGTACAGAAGAAGAACGTCGTCATTATTTCGATTGTCTAATGGCTTCAATGAGTAGTCAAATAAATTTAATTGTTGAGCAACTGGAAGAATTAGACATTCGAACTATTGCTCCAGGTCATGGACCTGCTATAGAAGGCAGTTGGAGAAGCTTATTGAATGACTATCGACGATGGGGTGAAATCAAAGAAACAACGTATTTAAAAGTTGTGCTTTTGTTTGCGAGTGCATATGGCAATACTGCTGCAATTGCTGATGCACTCGCTAAAGGCATCAGCAGAACTGGAGTTAAAGTAAACAGTATCAATTGCGAATTTGCTTCTAGCAATGAATTAATCAAAGAAATTAATGAAGCTGATGGCTATCTAATTGGATCTCCCACACTCGGAGGTCATGCACCTACACCTATCGTCTCCGCATTAGGAACACTTCTTGCAGAAGGAAACAGAAAAAAGAAAGTGGGTATATTTGGAAGTTACGGATGGAGTGGGGAAGCTCTTGATCTACTAGAAAACAAATTATTAGATGGTGGATTTTCTTTAGGGTTTGATCCGATAAAAGTCAAATTCAGTCCAAATGCATTAATGGTAAAAACCATTGTGGAAACAGGAACACATTTTGGAAGAACTCTTCTCAAAGAAAAACGTAAGCAACTATATAGATCTGGAGGCGGATTAAATGTTAGTAAAAGTGACCCTGCAATCATCGCGCTTGGGAGAATTGTAGGGTCATTATGTATTCTTACAGCCTGTAAAGAGAGTAACCCTGACGAGTTGACCGGTGCAATGGTTGCCAGTTGGGTTAGTCAAGCAAGTTTCTCTCCTCTTGGGTTAAGTATTGCAGTCGCGAAAGATCGTGCGGTTGAAAATTTGCTTCATAAAGAAGATATATTCGCTTTGAATATTTTAAGTGTTAAAAAACATCAAAATATTTTAAAGCAATTTCTTCAGTCATTTGCTCCTGGAGAAAATCGTTTATCAGGATTAAATCTACACAAAAGTCCTAACGGACAACCAGTACTTCCGGAAGCTCTAGCATGGCTAGAAGGTTGCGTAAAGCAACGAATTGAATGTGGAGATCATTGGCTAATCTACGCAGAAATCAAGCATGGCAAAGTATTAGATCCAAATGGCATAACCGCGGTTCATCATCGACGCACTGGAGCGAATTACTAATAAACAGTTGAGCCATGATCTGATAGATATGCATAGTAGATATTAAAACGATCAAATGAACTCTAAAAAAGATTTATTGGTAATTACAGCAAGTAACGGAGAAAATCTAAAATTAGCTCAGATGTTCCTTGATTCATCAAAAAAACTCAAAGCAAGTGCAGAGTTACTTGATTTAACTTGTATAGATCTACCATTATTTAATCCAAGAAAAAATAAAAATACAGAAGTTAATCATATCCTCAAATCACTAACAAAACAAATGAAATCAACACCTAGATGGATAATTTGTGCACCGGAATACAACGGTTCTATCCCACCAGTCTTAACAAATACTATTGCATGGTTATCGGTCCAAGACAATGATTTTCGTCAATTGTTCAATGGAAGACCGATTGCTATGGCAAGTTTTTCTGGAGGAGGCTGCATGGAACTACTTATATCAATGCGGATTCAATTAACTCACCTTGGTGCACAAGTAGTAGGTAGACAGTTAAGTAGCAACAAACAAAAGCCAGTGAATAATGAATCGATTGATGATCTTATTATCCGTTTAATGCAAATGCATCCATTAAACTTATAAAAATTACAGAAGAAATATTTTAAAATCCATATATAGTGTATTAATGATACGCAAAATTACGTTTATTTAAACAGATGTTGGTAAATTCAAAAGTTAAAATCAATGCTATAGCTGACTTTAGAAGCACTAAAATAGAATAGTAAAATATTTTTGATAAGAAAATAACAACCTGAAAAATTTGATTAAAGCACTAGATGGCTCTATATTGAGTTAATTAAAAGTTCAAATCAATCCCCTTAAAATGGGATATCAAACTGAACAAAAAACGACGATCCATTATCGAGGATTTCTCCTAATCGAGCAACACAACCATAGTTGGCTTGTTAGGCCTGAAAGAAGTCCAATGATATTGCTTCCTTTTAGAACACAAACCTGTTCCCTTCTTGAAGTTAAAGAAATACTTGATGCACGACTTGCTGCACATAAAAACATTCTTCAAGCAGCTTAATTAATTTTCATTAGACCTGATTAAATTCCATACTTCAAGAACCTGTCGAGCCATAGGGAGTGCATGTACAGAGCCTCCACCAGGTGTGTTTTGCGCAAAAGCAACAACAACTATTTCACTGGAGTCATAGGGAGCAAAACATGCAAACCATGAATGATCTAACCCCCCTGTACTGTCTTCAGCGGTACCAGTCTTCCCGGCTACTGGAGGTAAATCAGGTAAATTATAATTAACTCTTACCCCTGTACCACTTTCTACAACTCTCCTCAATCCTCGACGAATAGTTTCTAAAGTAGCAGGTTTCATTTCTACTTTTCTTCGATAATGCTTTGAGGACCAATCAATATCACCTTCAACAAAATGAGGAGTGATTAAATATCCTTGATTTGCAAATACTGCATATGCTCTAGCCAACTGTAAAGGGGTAACTTGAACTACCGACTGACCAATTGAAGCACTTGCAATATCTTCAGGTATCCAAGGTGTTGTTCCAGGTTTTCCCCATCCTCTTCCATTTGCGGCCCAGACCTTATTACCAACTAAACCTTTACTTTCTTCTATGCCAATCTCTACACCAGTGCGCTGGTCAAAGCCTAATTTTCTAGCAGCATCGTATAAAGCATTAGACCCAGCACCTACACCTACTTGATAAAAAAAAGTATTGCTCGATACTCGATAAGCATCTTCGTAGCCAATCCGACCAAAGCCTCTTTGATTATGTTCAGGGAAGCAATGCCCTCCATACTGAATACATGGAAATGTATTTAATTGAACCTCTGGAGGAAACTTTTCACTCTCCATACCAGCCATACCTGTAACGATCTTCCAAGTACTCCCAGGGTCATATGCATTTATTGCTCGACTTAAAAGTGGTAAGGATGGGGATAAAAACAAATCATCATATTCTTTTTGAGTCGTAAATGCTTTAGAGAAAAAATCCAAATCGAATGTTGGGCGACTAGCCATAGCCATAATCGCCCCTGTTCGTGGATCTAAAGCAATAATCGCTCCCGCAACTTTATTTTCTAATGCTTTCTCTGCAGCCCGCTGCAACCTTAAATCAATGGTAAGGAATAAATCGTTGCCAGCTTTCGGAAGCTTAAATCCCAAACTCTGCTGAACAATACCGGTTGAATCAACTTCAAGCATTTCACCTCCCCATGCACCTCTTAGTTCTGACTCATATGCAGCTTCTAAACCTGTTCTCCCTATTCGATCATTAACTTCATAACCTTGTGGAGCCAATCCACCATATTCTTCAGCAGTTATCAACTGTGTGTAGCCCAACGCATGGGCTGCAAGAGTCCCGTGTGGATAAAAACGGATCATTTCCTCATCTACCTGAGCACCAATCAAATTTTCTTCTTGTTCTTTAAACCTCAAAACATTCTCACTAGTTAAATTACGCGCCAAAACTATTCTTAAAGAGTTTTTTTGAATACCCTTAGCATATGCATCGTCTAAAGAACTTTTAGAGAATTCTAGCAATGTTGCCAATTGATCTCTCAACTCCAACCAATTATTCGATGTTAGTAAGCGTGGTTGTACAGATAGTGAATAAGAGAGTCGATTATCTGCCAAAATTTGACCATTTTTATCTAATAAGCGACCTCTAATCGGTGGGATGGCTATTAAACGAATTCTATTTTCATCAGACAATTTACGATAAAAAGAGCCTTGTAAAACTTGCAAAAAAAATAGTCTAGAAGTTATTGAGGCAAATAAAATCAAAATCAAGCAAAATAAAACTGTGGGTTGATTAAGTAATCGACTTCGTCTCTCCTCAGATAAAATTCTAATACTGTTAAATTTCATCTATGAAGTATTAGTAATTTTTGAAAATTTAGTTCAAAGTTTTTCAATGTATTATCTCTCTTGAAGAAATTTTTCTAACGCTTCAAGGCTATTTTCAATATTCATTAAGGTATTCATTAACTCTTCAGTATTATCCATTTCTGTATCATCTGATGATTCTTCTTCAACAGAAACTTTTACAGAAACCACAGGATTACCTAAACCTGGAAATATCTTATCAAGCTGATCTCGTATATTTTTTGCAGAAGGTTCTCCTTCCATACGAAGTTCTGCCAAAGGTTGATTAGAATTGATAGCATCAAAAATGGAGGACGGGCCATTCACCTTGGTTCGTTCAGCTATAGCTATCCCAATCGGAAGCAAATCTTGCATTAAAGAAAGTCGAAGTCTTTCCAAAATCTCTTCAGCCATATCAATGCAATAATGGAGAAATTATCTCAAGCTAGTTTGATCAGACGAAGAGAAAAATGGTGTGCAACTATTATTTGATATTCCCATTGACCATCCTAAGAAACCAGACATAACAACTACAGCAAATAAAGGTAACACAGCTTGATGAGTTGTTTCCAAAGCCAACCATTCTCTCCAAGAACGAACAAATCGTTCACGAGCAAATCTATTTTTTTCCCTAGAAAGTTCATTAAAACGACGTCTAAAAGACTTTTCTACCCATCTCTCAAAAGCTCGCTTTTTAGTAACTGCCATTTTTCTTTCAACTTCAAGCAATTGACCTGAATTAAGTTCTGGGTGATAAGTACTAATAAGCTCGAGAGTCTTTAAAAACATTTCAACTGCTGCATCTTTTATTGCACGTTCGTCCTCTTCTAAATAATTCCAATCAAGTTCTGGATAAAAACGACCTCGATTTAATGCAATCTGTTCTTCACCAAGTTGACCAGGCTCGCGCAACCATCGATCCGTATTGGTATCAAAACGACGCCAATATAAAAATGGATTTATATAAATAACTTTTCCTGCAAGATGAATACTGTCTTTCTGAAGACGCCTATTTAGCTGATCTTCGACAAGAGGGGCTACCGTCAAGAAATTTTTTGCTATTAAGCCAGGATATCTAGCAAAAAAGAATTTAACCAGTCCCAAAAATTTAAGAAAACACACACAAAATTGGATTTGATTTTTCTTTTTCAGATTGCTAAGTCTTTATAATGGAAATTCAAAGTTAATAACAAATTGTAATGGGACTATTCCTTCATAAATATAATAAGGGAAGTTGACTAATCTAGTGGTATCAATAGCCTAAAGAGAACTTTGATTATTCAATAAGTTGCGCTTACTTGCAATCATTAAAATTACAGTCCAATAAAAATCAATTTTAATTTATTAAGAGCAAGTCCAATCGAAGACTTCCCCTAGGGTTGTTTGATATGTGGAAAGGGCTAAAAAAATAAAAAAGCAATTCTTCGCACAAAAAACCACTCCCACAGGGGGTTGCAAAATTTCGAATTATGAGTAAAAATACCTGTGTGAGGAGTTGAGATCCTCCAGCAGTGGAAACAAGGAAACACTTGCTCTAGATCTCAAACAAAGGCCTGTCTTTTGACAGGTTTTTTTTTGCCTTCTTTTTTGACTCATTCAAGATCACTGCTCGAAATATAAAAAAGGTTTTCTGAGTTTTTAGTAACAACAAATTGAAAAAAATTAAGTAAAGTTATTTATACTTCTTATCAACTCAAATGACTGAAGACAAGAAAAAATGTGGTAAAAAAGGAAAAGCAATGCTTGCCTATGGAATTATCCAATTAAGTTCAAGCGTTGTTTCTGCTATTGCCCTTGCTGTAATTGCTTTAAGTTTCTGTTCAGTAAAAAAAGAATCAAGCATCTTCAACGAGTGTGTTGAAGAAGTTAAAGCTAGCGGCAAAAAATCATCAACTGCTGTTCGATTTTGCAATGGGGGTAAATAGAAAAAAGATCTATGTTATCCAACGTTGCTTATTGCTTCATATAAAAGAAGTCTTTTCCTCTATTAATTGACCAATTAAATAAGTAAATAACTAAATTTCAATAAAATGAATGATTGGAGTGAACATCAAAGCAATTCATTCTTTAATAATGAGTTTAATCCAACGCTAACTTTCTTTTCTTAATCAAGAGCAATAGCATTTATAATGAATTTGCTTGAAAAGCAAGTCAAATTTATCTAAAACTATTTGTAACTAACCTAATTAAAAAATATATTTAAATATTTTACGAACAAAAAATTTGTTAATAAAATTGATATATTAGTTCTGAAAGAAATGATTTTTAATTATGCGGCATAAAAAAAATGTAATGCAGAGTATTTTGATTATTTCTTTAGGATTTTTAATTATTTTTTATCCTCTAAAAACTATTGATGCACTATCACATGAGTGGATTAAAGTCCCAAAAAGTGAGTTTGGAGAGCAATTATGGGATAAGAAAAGTATTAAACAAAATCAAGATGGATCTATAAGAGTATTTAGTAAATTTATTCCTAAAAGCACTACTGAAATTACTCAAGACATTCT
>CETG01160554.1_pt1 | contig 11955 bp, 15 predicted proteins | sample 361471 | NCBI WGS metagenome assembly CETG01 (sample SAMEA2622696, study PRJEB7988) | marine metagenome | isolation source: saline water (ENVO:00002010), including | reverse complement strand
ATTTAAGTCCCCGTTCCTTGGCTTAAATCGAGATGCGGCTCACCGTAGAGCGAGTTGAACGTTTTGGTAGCGGTTGCTACAAAAATATTATGCAATATTTCGATAGAGCTTGTAGTTCAACTCGATACAAAACAAACTAGTTGAATATACCCAAATTTCAAAAGCTTCTTCTCTCATTTACTAAAATGATGGATATTAGAATAAAAAAAAATATATATGAATTAGTTCTAACTAGTCATCCACAAAGGCTTATCAGAAACTTCCCAATCTTTTTCAATTCAAGATTTCCATAATTCTCTAGCTGTTTCAAAGGTCATCTTCTCACTTTCATGCAACTAAATAGAAGGAGTAAACCCATGAAGAAATCTATGCTTACAAATTGCATAATGAACACTCATATATATCGTCCCATCTTAATCAGAGCATTTATCCTGAAAAAATCTCATTGCCCATACGCGATCTTTCTTAACTAACCAACTTTCTTGTTGCATCTTTAGTAGATGTTTGGATTATCTTTTTTATGCTGTCTTGCCTTTGAGTGACAAGTATCAGGTGACCAACGATTTCTAATAACTTCAAGAAAGTCATATATAAATCCATCTGGACATTCAAGTTCTTCTTGTAACTCAGTTAATTCATCAACAAAGAAATCAAATGTTCTACTAATTGATCCTGATTGTTGTTCCTGCGATGGATTCCACTTGTTCATAACTAATAAAAGATAGCGATGATGGGCTTCTGATTTCCTCAAATTATTACTGAAGACCCTATTTGGTAAATACCTGCTATCAAGATAAGAGAAGGATGATTTATTAGAAACTAATAGTTCTTCTGCAGTAATTTTATTTATTACTCGTCATATGCTTAAAAAGCAAAAAAGAGCTACTCAATAAAAAACGAAGAAAAAACTTCATTATAGTTAATATGAATACATTCAATCTTAAACATGCTTATGCCTTCGAGCTAATGAAGGCATCAAGATCGATGCCTGTGGACCTCGCGGAGAGACAACCTCATATTCAAGCAATAAGAACGCGCCTCCAAAAACATCCCGTAAAGGGGAAAACCAACCAATAAACCATCTGAGTAAATTTCAAAAAAATCATCAATACTATTAATTTAGAGATGAATTAACCTAATTACAACTTATTTGAATTACTAATAAAGTTCCTTTTGTCATAAGTTTGAGAATGAAAATGGTTAGTTGCAGACAGCTCAAAAAGCCATAATATTTTCAACTTTAGATGAATTCCCTTAAAAAATATATGCGATCTTTTATAGGCTTATTTTATAAGATTGAAGGTGGTTTGTGCTTATCTTTTCCAGTCTTAACTAAAATTCAGAAAACATAATCCATAGATTTTTTTTAATTAATTTTCTTAATTTAACTAAATCAACTTTTACAGCACTATTTGATCAAACTATGCCTAATTTCATACCGTTTTTAATTTTTGCAAGTATTTTGTCGTCTAGATCGTTATCTGTTTGAAGTACTAGCCACTCAATAGCACTTATAATAAAAGCTTTCATTTGCTTCTTGAAAAGTTTTTTTAACATCAAAAAGAGTACTGGCTTAAGTAATAAAAAAAGGAAGCTAACCATTTACTTTCTATTTATTCAATATCGTTTTACCTCAAATTCTCAACTATTGGTGTAACCACGCCAATAAAATTCGCATTGCACTACAACATCATAAAAGTTTTTAGTTAAATTTTTTTAGTTATATGAACTACAATCATGATCATTCAATATCACGTATTTTATTTGGAATACTGCTAGTAGTTAGTTCTGCTTCAATTTTTCAAATGTCCTTAACAAAACCTATGACTAATTCATTCTTTCTAATTGCCATAGCTGGTTATTTCTATTTGATGGCTTGCTTATGGAGAGATCTAAGAAGTAGAAAAACAAATTAGAACTCATTTAATATTTCCAATTATAAAATTGCTTGGTAACGTCAAAGAAAGATCAAAAAATCAAGATTATCTAATAACACCAAACCAAATGAATAGCGTCACCAGAGTAACTACAATTGGTATACCAGCAATTATAGGCATTGGCCTTGCTTGGGCTGGCAATCGAATCAGTAGAAAAGAGAAGGAGTTAAAAGATCGTGAACTAGAACTTAAACTTCAACTCGAGAAAAAGCCTTTCAAAATTTTCAAATAGAAAGAAAATATTGTTATGAATAATGTCGGACTGATTTTATTTGATATCGATGGGGTTATTAGAGACGTAACCAATAGCTACCGAATGGCCATTCAGGAGACTGTAAGTTGTTTCTGTGGATGGAAACCATCGATACAAGATATTGATTCTATAAAAAGTGAAGGATGTTGGAATAATGATTGGGATTTAAGCCTTGAAATGATTAATAGACATTTACAAAACAATAATTGTTCTTTATTACCTCCGAATAGAAGAACATTAATCAAGTGTTTTGAAAAATTTTATTTTGGTGGCGATCCCAAGCATGACTCAAGCGAATGGTCTGGTTTTATAAAAAATGAGACATTATTAGTCAAAAAGAATTTTTTTGATGAATTATCTCAGCAAAGAATTGGTTGGGGTTTTGTTAGTGGAGCCGAATTAGCGTCAGCAAAATTCGTCTTAGAGAAGAGACTTGGATTAGTATCTTCTCCCTTAATTGCAATGGGTGATGCACCTGATAAACCTGATCCAACAGGTTTTCTTTTATTATCATCAGAACTTTCAGAAATACCTTTAGGTGTCTCCAACATTCCAATTGCATATATTGGAGATACTGTCGCAGACGTAAAAACAGTTGTGAATGCTCGACTTCGAACCCCTCATCAGAATTTTATAAGTCTTGCTATTGCTCCACCACATTTACACTTAGACTCCACTAAAGTGAAACGTCTAAATTATGAAGTCAAGTTAAAAGAAGCTGGTGCTGACCTGATAATTAAATCTATGGACAATTTAAAAGATGATCTTATTAATTTATTCAACAATCTCTGATTTATTTATCCAAATCTTCCAGTATCACCATATCAATAGCCATGTAAACAAAACGCCTACTTATAATCGCCTCTTTTTTACACTATTAATCTTAAGTTAAAAGTTTTCAAGGAATGAAGATTTGATGTGCTTTCTCTAAAAAAGAAATCAAGCTGAAGTACTTTCAGCGTTTATCACATCATCGTCGGACATATTAAGATCATCATTTGATTTCTTATTTTGAAAAATATAGTAAGCAGCTCCACCAGCTACCGTTGTGGAAACTATTAATCCAGAGATCAGTGTAAGTGCAACAAATCCTCCAATTAAACCACCTTTCAGACGAAGCAAATTGGATTTTAGGAAAAGGAGTAAAAGTAATGTTGAAGTTGCTTTCAAGGAAGCGATTCTTATAGCTGTTAAAGGCCAAAAAGGGTTAAAGAAAAACATTTTTTAAATTTCTTTCTTCAACTGTACTAGCTTTTTAAAATTTTTTGAGGAAATAAAAGCTATGTAATGAAGTAATTCCAAGAAGTTTTGCTAGGTGAAACAAAGTCTTTTACCATTTCTTCTTTTATACACTCAGTGGGATAGGAGATCACAATTTTTGCAGTAAAACCTGCAGCAATAGCAACAACTCCAATTACAAATATACATTTTGTTCTTTTACTTGATAAAAGTCTGTTAATCATTTACTCAGATGAAATATGCATTATTATTTCATTAAGTCTAAGAATTGGTTCAAAAAAGATACTGTTCAAGTATTTCATCGGGTTTTGAGAAGTAATTACCCAATAAATAAAAGCTCAAGTAACAAAAAGATTTGATATTTGCGGCCAAAAATTATCTGGATAATTCTGATCAGTCATAAGTTCGTTTTGTCTTCATTCATTACTTCCACCGAATCCGATCTGGATTCTCTTCCTCAATTCTTTTAAGGAGAAAAACTACGCCGGCAATACTTAAGGGACCAATGATAATGAAAACTTGAATAAAAGTATTTATTAAAGGATCTAAAACCGCAAATAAATTAATCATCTCCACTCCCAGAACAGGAAGAAATACAAAAATATTGGTAGAGAATCTGAAGAAATAATTGAGAAATCATCATTAATAGTACTAATTGCTTGTAATCATAGTATTAGTTATTTTAAAATTAAATCTTTTTTAATTTATTGGAATGTACGATCATCGACCAAACATTAGAGTTGTCAGTACAAAAGAAGATTGTCATAAATAACAAACCGATTTCAAAATATAGTTAATTTCTTCAAAATATATTAAGCACTTAATTAGGTATAATTTATATAAAGTTGCTAATTTTGTACTAGTTGAATATCAATTTAATTGACTTTTAAATCATTATTGTTCTTAGCACATTTACAAGCATTTATTATTCCCATTATTCTAAGTATTAAATCTATTAGAAAATTCCAGCAAATCAGTTTTCCTTTTTTGATTCCTTACGCTTTTATCTCTTTAGGTCTTGCCTCAATGTTTGAAATGTTTGATCATACTACTACTGATTGGATATATATAGATCACTCTTCGATATTTAATTGGCTATTTTATTCATTTCTATCAATTGGATTATCCTTTTTTACTATTTCAGTAACGAAAAATAAATTGATCTTAGCTACAAATATTGTATTAATAATTACAGCGATTTCTTCTTATTGGTTACTAGGTAAATCTTCAACTCTTATTTTTCAGGTATTTATAAGTATTTTACTCATCTCAGAGTGGTGGGTTCGATTTAAAGATTGGGTCTTCCTGATTTATCCTATAACAGGTGTAATATTTACTACATGTTTTGGGATTATTCTTTCAAGTTCAGGAGAACAAATATGGCATGTATTTATTGGTCCGTCTGGAACAATAAGTGTTTTAGCATTTTACTCAGTTCTAATAAGATCAAGAAAAAAAGAAACCCTTTTTACTTAATATAAATTTGATAAATCTAGAAGTTTTGATAACTAATTCAAGTAATAATATTAAAATCACTTTGCTAGAGGAAATACTAGATCTAGAAAATTGTTTTAATTTTAAAAGCTAATGAATCTAAGTCCACATAGACAACACAAAATTTATATCGCTGCAACAATGGGGTATGGAATTGGCTCAAAAGATCCAGAAGAATTGGCCTATTACGAAATGATCAAGAATGAAATAGATAAAGATAGAAAGAATAGAAACATGGGCATTAAAAGAACTGATTAGTCACACATTTCAGAAAAGCCACAAGAGATAGACTTAAAAAATCAAAATTCAAAAAAATATGCAATGGTCTTTAAATTTTTTATTTTTAATGGCTTCGAAGTTTTATATCGTTCATCTCGAATTTAGAGTCGGCACTTCATCAAAGTGCTTGGGAACAAGCAATGTAGAAATCGAACTCGGAAACCGATAGGAAAAAGCTATATCTGCAAACAAACAAAAAGGGGGGGCAATTACTCCGCAAATGAAGTTACCTCTGATGGCCCTATTTAATCTATTTGAGAAACGAAAGATGTTATCACTGCTGAAGAGTTTCAAGAATTTATTTATGGTGCAACAGGTCCTTGCTTTGGGCTAAATGCATCAATGAACAGCTGCAAACCAATAGATACATCACTAATGAACGATCAAACACCCTATCCAAGAGTTTTCACTTGAATATCTGCAAAAATATTTAAAGAACTAGTTCTAAATAAAAAAGGACTGACCTATGTAAATCATTTTTATTTAGCTATCTTTAGAATCTGCGGTTGTAGTTCAGTGGTAGAACGTCAGCTTCCCAAGCTGAATGTCGCCAGTTCGAATCTGGTCATCCGCTTTAAAAAATTCAGATTAGATCCTTTTGTGTGGTGAAACTCATAACACCCAGTTAAATCCACATTAGATACTTGATATGGACATAATTTAACTTTGGAGATTTTATGGAAAATCCCTCTAAGGAACAAATCCTTGCGGCGTCTAGTGGATGGATAGCCACAACATTAAATTTTCTTCCTGGATTAGGTGCGGGATATCTATACCAACGACGCTGGATTCCTTATTTCATAACAGGAGGATGTGCCACCGCTTGGTTTGTACTTGGTGCCATGTTGAATGGTGATACAGAACAGACAAAGACTGAGCAATTAATTGGCATAGGAGGATTATTCTTAATCTCAATCACCACAATGGTTGAGGCTAAAATCGCTCACAAGAAAGCAATAATTACAGTAAAAGAACAACTTCAGGTAAAGCTCTAAAGAATAAAAAAGGCCTTTTTAGAAAATTTCCTAGTTTTTTAGTAACTTTAAAAACGCTAGATATGTCATAAGAGTCTGAAGATATGACTAATGAGACAGAATTCCAAATAAAAACGTGGAATGTTTATTTATTAAATTTATCAGAAGCTTTTATCAATCATCCATTCATACTAGTTGTAACATTCTATCTGATACAAAATTAATATAAATAATTAGCAGTCCAATGCATAAGTCTAATAAACCTGTTCAAAACTACATTTATGGTCATTGTTGCTCTAGATCTATGCTAAAAATACAAATGAAACGGGTCATCAAATTTAAAGACTTAACCAATTACCAATAGGCAAAATGTGCAGTATTAAAGCAATGTCAATAACAAGGACTTTCTCTGAGTTTTCTCAACAGGCTAATTACTCTCTTATGGATTTACTCCAAGCTGATCCACAGGCAACAGATGATGGAGACGATCACCTAACAAGAGAAGTATTTTCTGGTCACTATGTACCTGTTACTCCAACGGCAATTCCAGAACCGGAATATATCGCGCACAGCACAACTTTATTTAACGAATTAGGTCTAAGTCAGGAACTTGCTAACGATGAATTATTCCTTCGTCTATTTTCTGGCGACATAACTGTGGCACTGCCACCGATGCGTCCATTTGGTTGGGCTACCGGATATGCACTATCGATCTACGGAACGGAATATACTCAACAGTGTCCTTTTGGTACAGGCAACGGCTATGGAGATGGCAGAGCAATTTCAGTATTTGAAGGGCTTTTCAATGGCAACAGATGGGAAATGCAACTCAAAGGTGGGGGACCAACACCTTACTGTAGAGGTGCCGATGGACGGGCCGTACTTCGTTCTAGCATACGTGAGTTTTTAGCGCAGGACTATATGCAGTCACTAGGAGTTCCAACATCACGCTCCCTCACCCTGTATGTCTCTAAATCTGAAACAGTACGCAGACCCTGGTATACAAAGAACTCGAATTCAATAGAACCGGACATCTTAATGGAGACCCCAGCTGCAATCTCAACACGGGTTGCACCATCATTTTTACGAGTAGGCCAGCTAGAACTCTTTGCACGTCGAGTTCGCAATAATTCACATCAGGGTGCATATAAAGAGCTAGAAATGATTGTGAAGCACTTAATCCTGAGGAACTATAATAAAGAGATTAATTCGAGTCTTACCTTTGCCAATCAAGTCGTTGAGCTAGCGCAATTATTTCGCGAGCGACTTACATCATTGGTAGCCAATTGGATACGAATTGGCTACTGCCAGGGTAATTTCAACAGTGATAATTGTGCTGCAGGTGGTTTCACCCTTGATTACGGTCCTTTTGGATTTTGCGAACTATTCGATCCGAGATTCCAACCTTGGACAGGAGGAGGTGAACATTTCTCATTCTTTAACCAACATATTGCTGCTGAAGCAAATTATCAGATGTTCTGGGCAGCTATTAGACCTCTTATTATTAACGAGGAAGAGGCCCTGGAAAGATTGGACAACATCCATAATGAATTCAGCACAGCCATGAATCACGCAATGGAGAACATGTGGGCAAAGAAGCTTGGTCTAATCAAGTATGACGAATCTTTAGTGAATGAATTGTTACAGCTTATGGTTGACTCCAAATTAGATTACACAATTTTTTTTAGAAAGCTATCAAATATTCCAAACGAGCTTCAAGAGCTAAAAGAGTGCTTCTATCTACCATGTTCAGATCAGATTTCTGAGAAGTGGGCGGGTTGGTTGAAACGATGGCGTTACCATCTAAAAAACAGAGTTGATCACAAAAAAATATCCGCAAAAATGAAACGAATTAATCCAAAATACACTTGGCGCGAATGGCTTATTGCACCAGCCTATGAAAAGGCTGAACAAGGAGATTACAGCCTCATAAGTGAGCTACAAGCTGTATTAGCCAATCCTTACGAGGAACAGTCATTAGAAATAGAAAGAAAATATGACCGTCTAAAACCCAAGAAATTTTTTGCTGCGGGGGGGGTGTCCCATTACAGCTGTTCATCATGAATATTAGAAACGAGGGTAGTATGTTTAATCACGTCTAATGAATATATTTATGTCTTAATTACCGTTAAAAGAAAAATAAAAAAAATTCTTTCGCTGAATTACTTATATAGGTAACCGAACAAATTATTCTCTCGTCGTCCAGATATTTGCGACATGATTGTATTATCACAAAAAATCATGTCAGAGGAAACAAAATCCAAAATAAGAATTTTTCTTCCATTTAGTTGGTTCATTCCTGCATTAATTTCTTTCGCTGTTATCAATTTTCATCAGCTGTCGGCTGGTATCCCACCTATATCAATTTAGATTTATGTCTACTCACCTCAAGGAATTTAACGAGTCAATAGTTAAAGCCTTAAAAAGAGGAGAATTATGTGGGCTAAATATATCTACTAATAACAGCAATTAAATAGAGATTCTTAGAGCAAGTGATTATTTAGTGAAAGTCGTACAACTTAATTGATTTCATCAAATTCTAGTCAAAGTTTATACGGGAATATGTTTGTAGCTTCTTAAGTAAAAAGAAGAAATTCCTCAAGGTCACAATCTAAAAATAGACAATTTAATATTTAGATTTAACAAATTACAACTGGTGAAGGAAGGAAAAGCAAGACAATTGAATTCAGCCAAAGGACTTCAAAGACTTTAGTAAAAAAACAAAAGTGATTTAAGAACAAAATGGAAGGATTATCTAATGGTCACCTTGGCCACCAGCTAGTTTTAAAAATCCATAACCTGCTATCCAATTAGTTACAACAGTTTTAATCTTGATAATTTTAAGCTGGGTAACTATGGCGAAATAAATGAATTAGGAATTAGAAGAAATAAAAGATTTTCAGGGAAGTTGTCATAGTTAAAAATGAAAAGAGGGAAAGTCTTTTTTGAGGAAAGAAGGCTTAGAACATATACCAAATTGTAAGCACTCCATCACATCATCATCATATTGTGGCTTGTAATTAGAAACCAAATCAGACATTTCATCTACTTGCATGGAATGTCCAGCAAAATTGTTGAATAATTGCTTTGAGAATGGCATAAAAAGACCTCTAAACAACCTTTTTCTTTCTACTCATTTTGCTTTAAGAAATCTATGGGGATGAACACTCAGGTATTTATACACTCTTAAAAAACTAAATAAATAGACAGCTATCAATTATCGACGTCTTTCATTAGCTTTTACAACACATAAATAATTTTAATGATGCGGAGGAACTTTCTCTCCACGCTTTGCTATTGCTTCTCTAGTTTAATAAAAATAAATAATTACACCACAAAATACGGTTAATAAAAACAAATTTAGAATAACTCAACTAAGATCTCAAATTCATCAAAAAATTGCATTATTTTGATTTATCTCTCTGACTGAAACCATCAGGAGATTGAAGATACGAAGTCTGACCTAGGTAGGGATCTTCTCCAAAAATTTCATTCATTTGCTTTTGTGTCATTTGCTTAGGAGCTTCAACTATTTCACCTTTATCAAATTCTTGAAGGGATGAATCTATTTCAACGGCTTCAAGTGGAACAGGGAGAACAATCAAAAGAAAAGCAAAAAAGGAAAAAACAATTTGGATCAGCAATGAAACTCTCATTTTTTAGAAATTACTTATTAGATGAATCTGATTTTCTACTTGCTCAATGTTATACCCTTAATCGCTATATTCTTCTTAGAAAAAGAGTATCCATCTTCGCCCGAAGCCAGAATAGTAGCTGTAATGATAGAAGAGGCTATTACCAAAGGAAAATTCTTTTGCATAATAAAATTTTAAAGACAACTGATATTAAACCCTTTTTTTAAAGTCCGTTTGATTCAATTAACTATCACTTATTCCCTTTGTTTTGGACTCATATTAAAATTCATAGACTTTCAGTGAAAAAAATTAATTATCTATGAGTTCATATCCATTTCAATATCGATCTGATTCATCGAATTCTCATTCTGTTTATTAACTAATGATTCATCAATTATCTCAGGTAATGTATTTTCACTTAATTCAGGTAAAGATGGTTCAATAACAATTCCTAAAGGATTATCTTCAGTAATTGATAATTCTTCTGATTGAGAAAAATTATCTAAATCTGTCATAAATTCTTCTTCTGCCAAGATCTCATTATTTTTGCTAGTTAGGCTTTCACCTGTATCTTTTAATAGAATTTTCGAAAGATTAACAACGTCAACAACGACAGACTTCTGATTTGTATACATATCATGTATCACATTGATTATTTCACTCGATTTTGAAGACTGAGTAAAAAAAGCATAACTAGTCCAAGCAGCAAGAATAATTGAAATTAAGACTATAGAGAGAAAAGAAGAATACATTGCTCTTATTATTGTTTTAATCATTCCTGGACTTCGTATATTCCTAAATCTAGGCACAACAATTAGTACTTAAAACATAGGCTTCACACCCTGTAAGAGGCATAAATACTTGGGGGGGGTTCCGCTCTAGTTTTATTAACAAGGTTGGAGTAGATGTCAACAGAAGCTATTCAGGAGGCTAAATGATGTTCTTTAATCCATTTCAACCATTAACACAAAACATTCAAGATATATTCCATAGCAGTATTTCTAAGGACGATGAAAGAAAAGACGAAAAAATGGAATGCTTGCAGTTTGGCATCTGTGCAGTGCAAGTTAAATCACCTAGACCAGAAGAATTGTTTTTTAGATAAAAATAAATTTAACACAAGCAGATTCATAAATATTATATATATTCATCTAATTCTTTTTAATTCCTTTTTAAATAAATTATCTTTTTCGTATCCGTCATTTCATCGGAGTAAAACATTACTGGCAAATGAGAAAGAAAGTTGTCACCTTTACCAATCAAGTAAATTTTATTAAAGCAAAAATATCAAGAAGCAAATCTATTCCATCTTTAATATGTTCCATAGCTCACTTTAAAAGTTTGAATCAATTGAATAGAAAGCTAGAATTTTCAATTTACGAATATCAAAAAAATCAGACAGCAATCAACAGTAACGCATAAATACCTAACTGCTTACCCTCTTGGTGCTAATGCACTAATATGAGTAGATATAGAATAAGGATCTTCGACTTCCTATGTCCTACGGAAATCGCTTTGCTCAATTAACTACTAAAGGCGCTGAAAATGCTGCTAGACTTGTTCTTAATCAACTTTCTGAAAGACTAAATAATTCAAAGCGCCAATGTAACATTTACGAAGATATGGAGTGTTTGCAATTTGGTATCTGTTCCTATCAACCTCAACCGAATAGAGTAGTTCTATAGGAGTAATCAAATGAAATTCACAGAACTAATTTTGATCTTTTCATCCTTGTCATTAACTTTCTTAGGTTTCTCTTTTCTTGCTATTTAAGTCAAAGGAAATCATCTAAAGGTATTAAACTAGCGAATTGACATTTAAAAGGATTATCAAATCATTGATTATCAGAATCTTCTAGAAGATCTGAATAATCTGATGATTGTACTATCGGCAACTCAGAGGCGCTATTTGTTGATCTGACTAACAAGGCAGTTAATTCAGCAGTTCTTTTATTATTAATAACATTACTACCATGCGCTGAAACTGCAGCTCCAGCGATAAGCGCAGAAATTGGTTTCCACAAGGTAATTGACCTCAAGTCATCCTTTTGAACTTCTGCCCAGACAAAGCCCAACCCAAACAAAATGCCAAAAACAACTCCAGACCATTGACATATTTCGGCTGAAATTGATTTAGCATTTTCA
>CETG01011356.1_pt1 | contig 11977 bp, 14 predicted proteins | sample 361471 | NCBI WGS metagenome assembly CETG01 (sample SAMEA2622696, study PRJEB7988) | marine metagenome | isolation source: saline water (ENVO:00002010), including | reverse complement strand
CTTCATGTTGGAAGTGTAGTGATAGAAACCAAATTAATCCACGATTGATCGCCGTTCTTCTATTAAGGTTACGAAATGAGTAAAATGATAATCAGCATCGTGAGGACCAGGACTTGCCTCAGGATGATATTGGACTCCAAAGAAAGGCCTATCTATTACTGAAATTGAGGCTACTGTTTGGTCATTTAAATTAAATCGGGTTACGTTTATTTTTTTAGAATTTAAAGATTTTAAATCAAGAGCAAAACCATGATTTTGGCTTGTTATTTCAACTTTGCCATCCAAACCACATGGATGATTTAAGCCTCTATGTCCATATGACAACTTAAAAGTTTGTCCCCCAAGTGCCAAGCCAAGAATTTGATGACCCAAGCAGATCCCAAAAATGGGTAATTTTTCATATTCAATTAATGCTTTAGTAAGTTCAATGCCTCTATGAACTGAAGAGGGATCGCCAGGGCCATTAGAGAGGAAAACGCCTTCTGGTGATAAATTTAGAACATCTGATATTGAGGAATTTGCGGGCAAAACAGTAACCTCGCAACCATGAGCAACTAATCGATCAAGAATTGATTGCTTAATACCAAAATCAATAGCAACAACTTTGTATGGTTTTGTTTTTACATTTTTAATTCTTTGGTCAAATGAAACTGGACAAATTGAACTGACTTTAAAAGAATCCTTTGTAGTGACTTTATCCACAAGATTCAATCCACTCATAGAAGGAGATTGTTTTAGAAGTGAAATCAATTCAATTATTGAATGATTCGTATCTGACGAAATTATTCCATTCAAAGTACCAGATTCTCTGAGATGCCTAACAAGTGCTCTTGTATCAATTCCATGAATGCCAATAATATTTTTATCCTTTAACCATTTTTCAAAAGATATTTCACATCTCCAATTACTAGGTTTATTAGATATTTGACGAGCTATAACTCCTTTAACTGAAGGGTTTGACGATTCATTATCATTTGAATTAATGCCAGTATTACCTATCTCTGGGTAAGTAAAAGTAATAAGTTGACCATAATAGCTTGGATCAGTTATTACTTCTTGATATCCAGTCATGCCTGTATTAAAGACAACTTCTCCAGAAATAGTCCCAACTGCGCCAAAAGATTTCCCCTCAAAATAGGTACCATCCTCTAATAACAATATGGCAGAACAATCAGTATCAAAAAACATAAATAAGGTACTCAGGTTAAAAGTATTAGGCTGCCCAAAAATCTCTTAACTGCTTAAAAAGAAGCCAAGATTTATCCGAATTCAGACAATCTAGAGAATGTTTTACACCTGCAGATAAATTATCTTCCAGACCAGAAGCCCATAAAACCAACGCAGTGTTTAAAGCTACAACTTCTTTATGATGTTGTTTTCCCTCTCCTTTAAGTAAAGACATCAAAATTTCTGCATTAGCTTGCTTATCATCCCCTTTTAAAGTTTCATTAGAAATTTCATTAAGACCAAGTTCAACTGGATGAATAATTTCAGATTTAATTGAATTTTTATCTAAAAAACGAAATTCATTAGCTCCGGCTAATGATGCCTCATCTAAACCACCCGCTCCATGAACTACAACTGCTCTATTCAGACCCATCCCTTTTAGAGCTAAAGTCATTGGATCAAGCAAATCAGCTTTAGCTACACCTAATACTTGAGACTTTGGTCTAAGTGGATTAACTAACGGCCCCAGCAAGTTAAAAATAGTTCTAACACCTAAGCTTTTTCTCAAGGGAGCAAGATTCACTAAAGATGGATGCCAAGAGGGAGCAAATAAGAAAGTAATACCAATATTTTTTAATGCTTCAATAACTTTTTCAGGAGAAACTTTTAGAGGGAGACCAAGATTTTCCAATACATCAGCAGAGCCAACCTTACCACTTGCGCTCCTATTACCATGTTTCGCTATTTTCACACCTAAAGCTGCTGATACAAAAGCAACTGCAGTTGAAATATTAAATGTATTGGCTCCATCTCCACCAGTACCACAAGTATCAACCAATTCAAAAGCTGGTAGTGTTGGTGGTGGTGTTGAGGCGTCTTGTAGAATTTTTGCCATTACAGAAAGTTCATTACCAGAAACGCCTTTAGCTCTAAATGCTGCTAATACAGCTCCAGTCTGAACTGCTTCAATTTTATTTTCAAGCCATGAATTCATTAAATAACTAGCTTGCTCATCAGTTAAATCATTGGATGAAAGAAGTGATTCAAGAATTTCTGAAAAACTTTTTGGATTTGATGAGGTCATTTTTCAGAAAAAAGCCTGTTTGCTCAAAATTCCGGGCTGAATATTTTTTACAACCTAGTCATAAATTTATCAACCATTGTAGTTATTTAAATAAAAAAATATTTTCCTAACATTAAGCTTGGGAGGAATCTGATGTATCAAATCCAGAACCTACGTTATCAGAACTAGAAGAGCTATTCGGACGAAACCCATCTGCCCAAATCTTTCTAGTTACTTCCTCAAGTTCTTGACGATTTAGATTCCATTTTTTTAAGATTTTTTTCATATCGGAATTTAGATCCTCAGCACCTTCGAAATCCTGATAGCGAATAAGCAATCTTGCTAGTTCTACAAAATCCAATTTAGTAGGAGAATCTAAGGCGCTTAATCGATCAAGATGTTCCCGATCCGTTTCATAAAGAGGATGATTTTGCGCTTCGCTCATAAATTTAGATTTAAATTGATTTTGCTCACATTCATAGGCTTATATTGCCTAAGTTAATGAGTATATTAATAAAAGAATGGCTGCATTAAGACTAGACCTAATAAAGAACTACCTTAGACCCCACAAGAAAGAGTTATTGATAGGTGGTTCATGCCTGATATTTGTAAATATTTTGAGTGTTGCAATCCCAATGGAGGTAAGAAATATTGTCGATGATCTAAAGCAGGGATTTACCTTTTCATATGTCCTGAATAAATCGACATGGTTAATAGTTTTAGCAACTTCGATGGCAGCCATCAGGCTCCTATCCCGACAATTAGTCTTTGGGGTTGGACGACAAGTAGAGGTTTCATTAAGACAAAAATTATTTGATCATATGCTTGGTCAAGATCCAGGTTGGGTTCAAACAATTGGCACTGGAGAGGTAATAACCAGGGCAACTAGTGATTTAGAAAATATTAGAAGATTGTTAGGTTTTACAGTTCTGAGTCTCACTAACACTGTATTGGCATATTCATTCACATTGCCAGCAATGATAACGATAGATCCACTCCTAACTTTCCTTGCAATATCAATTTATCCTGTCCTGCTTGGCACTGTTGGATTGTTTGGTGGAAGAATGGTTAAACAAAGAAAAAAGCAACAGCAAGCTCTATCTGAATTAAGTGAATTAATACAAGAGGATTTATCTGGGATTAGTGCAATTAAAATTTATGGTCAAGAAAAAGCAGAGCAAAAAGCTTTTAGAGAATTAAATATTAGATACAGAGATTCAGCCATTAATCTTGCTCGTACTGCTAGTACACTATTCCCTTTATTGCAAGGTCTATCGTCAATATCTTTGCTCCTTTTAATAGCAATTGGAAGTGGTCAACTTTCTCAAGGAAGCTTAACTGTTGGTGGTCTAGTTGCATTAATTCTTTATGTGGAACGGTTGGTTTTTCCAACAGCGCTATTAGGTTTTACCCTCAATACATTTCAATTAGGTCAGGTAAGTTTAGAAAGAGTTGAAGAAATACTAAATCATGAACCAAAAATCAAAGACAAAGATAATTGTATAAATATATCTAAACCAATATCAGGTAAATTAGAAGCGAAAAATTTATCAATAAAATACGAGGATTCTTCAAGAAATATTCTCAAAAATATATCATTTAAAATTAACCCAGGTGAAATAGTTGCTCTAGTCGGTCCTGTTGGTTGTGGCAAAACGACATTAGCCAGAGCCCTTGGAAGAATGATAAATATTGAAGAAGATAAATTATTTTTAGACGATTACGACATAACAAAATTAAAGTTAAAACAGTTAAGAAGTGCTATCGCATTAGTCCCTCAAGAGGGTTATCTTTTTACAGAGACATTAACAGAAAATATCAGATACGGAAATCCGGAAGCATCTATTGAGAAAGTCAAAGAGTCCGCATATGAAGCTCGCATGACAGATGACATCAAAGGGTTTCCGGATGGTTTTATGACACTCGTAGGAGAAAGAGGTATTACTCTCAGTGGTGGACAAAGACAAAGAACAGCATTAAGCAGAGCATTATTGGTAGATTCAAAAATAATAGTTTTGGATGATGCTTTAGCCAGTGTTGATAATAAAACAGCCTCATCAATACTACAATCAATAAAAAGTCAATTTAATAAGACTGTTTTAATGATTAGTCATCAACTATCCGCAGCAGCAGCATGTGATCGTATTTTAGTAATGAATGATGGGGAAATTGTTCAAGAAGGAACACATCAAACTCTAATTAATAAAGAAGGTTTATATAAAAGCATGTGGGAAAGAGAAAAAGCAAAAGAACAACTGCAGTCAGCTAATTAATCATTACTTATTAAAGTTTTTTAATAATTCATTTTTAAATAGATAAAAGAAAAAAAAACAATTATGGTCAGTTTATTAATTTTCAAAAAATGAGCATTTCTACAAATTATAAACTTATTTGTGACCTTGAATTTGGTGATATCTACATTCAAATTCTGGCCTGGATGGGTGTGATTTTTGTAAGCTTAGCTTCTGGACTTGCACTTATGGGATCATCAAGACCTGTTTTTGCTCTATTAGGCGTAGGATTAATACTTGTACTCAGCTTACCCTTCTTGTTATTTGCATTTGTTACTACACTAATAAATCACATACGAATAGAAACAATAAATTAAAGATATGCTTAAAACAATAAATGAATATCTTCACAAGATTATTAATAAGGTATATTCAGATAAAATTCCTATTAAAACGAATAAAAAGGTGATTCATTACATTTTTAAAAATGATCTATTAATAAATTTAAAAGATAATGAGGAAGAAATTCTATTTGGATGTGGTTGTTTTTGGGGAGCTGAGAAAGGTTTTTGGAGATTGCCAGGAATAATTTCAACAGCTGTTGGCTACGCTGGAGGAGAGAAAAAGAACCCAAGCTATCGAGAAGTTTGCTCAGGCTTAACAGGTCATACAGAAGTTGTAAAAGTTATTTGGGATACTAACAAGGTTGATCTAACCGACTTATTAAAATTATTTTGGGAATGTCATGACCCAACACAAGGAAATCGTCAAGGAAACGATACTGGAAGTCAATATAGATCTGCGATTTATACAACAAATAAAAATCAACTAAATAAAGTAATAGAGAGTAAAAAATATTATCAAGAAGAACTCATAAAGAATGGATTTGGTGAAATTACAACAGAAATTGCAAATTGTATTAACTTCTATTTTGCTGAAGAATATCATCAACAATATCTAGCAAAACCGGGAAGCAGGCCGTATTGCTCAGCAATGCCAACAAAAGTAGAATTTAAAAATTTTAAAGGTGCAAACTTTAAACTTAATGAAAAGATTTGGTCAAATTATAATTGGGAAATAAGCCATTGTATTCTTAGGGGAGAGAATACACCCATTCAATTGAATTCATAATGAACGACCAATTACCAGATAGAACAGTTTTGCTAATAATCTTAGCGACTTTACTATTAGTATTTTTTTTAGTATTTACCTTCAAATCTAAGAAGATTGAACAAGAAAGAACAATTCAATGGATGGATAGTTCTCTAAAAACAGAATATATATCACCAATCTAAATAAAAAACAATTTAATCAAATGATTATAAGTTTAAGGGAAAATGAAGAATACTGATTTACAAAAAAGTATAGAAAAAGCACGTATAAATCTATATAATGTTCTTGCAATTTTAATTGTAATTATTCCTGAATTCTTTGCTGAGTTAATATATTCCATTGAGATATCTCAATATAAAAGTACATTACCGTATGAAGGAGAAGCATGGGAAAACGATACTGAATTAAAACTATCAAAAATGAATATTTATGAGTTAAGAATAATGGCGAAAAATCTTCATATTCATGGTTATTCAAGTGAAAATAGGAATGCACTCCTTAGACGAATCGCAAGAAAAACAAAGAAAAGAATTAAATTGAAATCATTAAATAATTAAAACATCTACGATAGATTATGATAATTTAAAAGTACGGGACGTAGCGCAGCTTGGTAGCGCACCACTTTGGGGTAGTGGGGGTCGTGGGTTCAAATCCCGCCGTTCCGATTGAACTAACTTCAATGATTAATCAGAATCATTCACCAAGGATTCAATTAATTTAGCTGTACTGATCAGCACAGCTAAAAAGACAAAGAAAGATAAAAAAATAATTAGAGTAAAAATCCATTGTGGTATATCTATTTCGCCAAAAGAAATTAAAAATATATAAAATAAATAATTCATAGGCCGAGAATAATATTCATAAACTAATAATAAAGCACAGACTAATAAAAAATAAAATCTATAAAGTTGACAATATAAAGATCCCAAAAGCGATACGATAATAAACAAAAATAAAAGAATTATTTTTTGCTAAAAACCTAAGAAGTAGGTCAATAGTAATTATTGAAGATAAGAAAGATGAAAGTATTCCTATTATCGTAGGTACAATATCTATTGCAGATGAGGTCTTAAAAAGTGTGAACAGCTCAACAAAACCTGAAATCGAAATAGCCGGAATCCCGATAAGGAATGAAAGTCTTGCGGCTGTATGCCTTTCGATACCTGAAAACAATGCAGAGGTCAAAGTAATTCCTGATCTTGAAACACCAGGGAAAACGGCCAAAGATTGTGAAATACCTAATAAAATAATATCTTTTAGATTAATATCTAAAAATAACTTTTTCCTTTCGCCATAAATTTCAGAAAGAGCAAGTAAAATAGCCATTATAATAGAAATTAAAGATATAGAAAATAAGCTTCTAAAATTTGAAGAAGAGTATTCAGGCCAAAACAACTTAATAGTTAAACCAAAAATCAATATTGGTATACTCGCCACAAAAACATAAGTAACAAGTCTAGTATTTTGATCCTTAAGCACTTGTCGATGGCTAAGTATAGAAAAAAAGGAGTTAATAATTACATAAATCTCTTTTCGAAAATAAAAAATAATAGCGAATGCACTTCCTAATTGAAGAGAAGCTGAAATAGAGACTCCAGGATCATTCCAACCCAAATAATGAGGAGCAACAATCAGATGAGCAGTACTGCTAATTGGAAGAAATTCAGTAAGACCCTGAATAATTCCTAATACAAAAGATTGAATGCAATTAAATACAAACTGACTTAGTTCTGCTGTCATATTTTGGGAAAAAATAAAAACACAAACTGTAAATTTATAAAATTTCAATTAGTATATAGATGATTATATTATGTAAATAAGTCATGGGAAAAAAGATTATTTTCTCATTAATTATTGTTTTTACATCAACGGTAGGGTTGCAAATAGAGGCAAAATCCGATTACTGGCTAGTAATTGGAAGCTATAGACAAGGACCTGGCGGGAAGCCACAAGTAAGTGGAATCACAAGTCCATCATTATTTGCGATCCCGATTGGTACAGAAAAAATGTGTATGAAAGCAGGAGAAAAAATTGCGAATGAGATCTACAAGCCTGTGTGGCAATTTGATAACAAATGGACGTGTATAAAAAATTCAATTAATAAAAAATAAACTAATTATTTATCAAAATGCCATTTTTTGGTAAATCAAATTCTCATCGCTGCACATCATGTGCGCAGCCATCTCCTTCGTAGTCATCACTGTTGTAGTAACCATTCTTTGTTCCAAAGAAAACTGCAGACAAAACAAAAGGTATTGCTACAAAAATAAGAAAATTAGATAAATTCAAGCTTCTAAATGATTTGATTTAATTAAAGGTAATCTAGCAAACAAAAGATGTCATTATTTTCAGGATCCTTTAAATAATATTAATCTAATAAAATTCTAAAAAAGAGATTTAACCAAACTTATTAAGAATAGGATTAATGGCAAATTCAACAATAAAATAAGTAATTAGAATCCAGGAAGAAATAAACAACAAAATCAAACTCGGCCCTTTTATAAAAGGCTGAAAATAATTATTTGAATCATCACCCTCCAGAAAGATACGACATTCCTTAACCTGAGAGTTAGCAAGTCGATAATAATCAGAACCAGGCAATCTGCAATCTACATATGTTTTTTGAAGATTTCTAATAAATTGTTCAGGCTTTTCAGTTATTGAAAAGGCCAGCAACTCACCAGGTCTTAATTCTATTCTTGTCCTTTCAAGATTATTAGTCAAACCAATATTAAATAAATCACCATTTTGTATTAAATAAACATACGAGGTCATATTATAGATGAGTAAATGATTTATATTTCATTATGATAGAGTAAATAGACTGTAATAGATATAAGTTTAACAAAACATAAAACATTAATGAAGATTTTCACAATCTAATTAACTATTTTAAACATATTAAAAAGAATATTTATTTGTATAGAGCATATTAATCCTACGATATTGATTTATTTCAATAATCGTGTCAGCCTTAATATCAGATAACGAATTCTGTGGTATTGAAGCTTGAATCATACGAATAAAGTCGCTCAAATTATTGCCCTGAAGACCAGAACCCTTTAAATTTATCATTTCTTCTTCTTGTTGAGTTTTCCATAAAATTGTATTATCAAAATTAGAGGATTTTAAATGCCATACTTTCTCAAATTTCTCCCAGATTTTAGAATATTTTTTTAGCGAACTTTGGATAGATCTACGATATTCTTTTTCACTATCACTAAAGGAAAGATTATATGTTTTTTCATCTAAATCATCTACATCTAATAAATTTGATAACGGTTCACAGCCAACAAACCAACCCTCCAATATCAAAACTCTAGGCTTCGATTCAGACCATCCACTTCTATCTCCACGCCCTCCTCTCAAAGATTTATCAAAGATGGGACTTCTAAGAAAGCCACTTGCTAGAAATTTATCTAGTGATTGATTTAACAAATTAATAGAATGACTCCCTGGGATACCCCTAGGAACATTCCATGGATTCCCTTTCATTGCATCATCCATTTCAATTGCTGGCAAATAAAAATCATCCAAAGATATAACTTTAATATCTAAAGCTAATTCTCTAGCCACATTATCAATCCAAAATCCTAAAGTAGATTTTCCAGAACCAGGAAGCCCAGAGAAACCAATAATAATTGGATTATTAATGGTATCTAAATACATTTCTAAAACGGAAAAGAGTGGAAACAACAAAGACCATTTCCAATCATATTTAGTATTTGGTCTCAAATATTTTTCAACTATTGATTTTCTATTAACGTCAGACCATTCATTAAAAAAGGATAATTGATTAATCGAAAGATTATTTAAAAATAAATTAAAACTATCAAGCGAAAAGAGAAAATCATCGCTAATCTCCTTAGGAAAAATATTATTAAAAAAATTTTTTTTATCTTTATTTAACATATTAAATCTTTAAATTATTGATAACTTCTTCAATACTATTAGACCAACCTTTTGCATGAGGAGCATTTGCTAATTTAAAACAACCTTTCTCAATACCTCTCTGTAAATACTTATTAGGACCATTCTTACCAGGTATAACAATAGATATATCGGCATATTCGAGTAATGGAAGATCATTTTGAGAATCGCCAAGTGCAATAACCTTTACATTTTTATTATTTAAATGTAATTTAAGCCTATCAACTGCCTCGCCTTTACTACTTTTAGAAGAAAGAAGGTGACTCATTCTATTACCTTTGAAAATATGAACATTATAAGACTCACAATAAAGTTTTAGACATTCAAAGATATCATCAGGTGGATTTAAAAAAGGAACGCTCCAGTGTCTATCTAGAGCTCTTTTAATACCATGATCAGACAATCCAGTAAGTTCAAATATTTGAATTTGATTTAAATCATTCAAAGGAATTAAGTCATATTTAACTTGTTTTGAAATATTCTTTAAAACAATTCTCAATTCTTTATAGCTTCTTCCTAATATCAATTCCCATTCTGAAGAATTATCTTCATTAAATCCATAAACAGCTGCCCCATTTTCCACAATAAAAGGATCCAATAATCCATTCTCAATTCTAAAATATCTAACTTCAGAAGCTGTTTTACTGGTACATGGTATAACCGGAATATTCAAATCAGATAATAGTCTCAACGTATCTCTTGCAGGAGAAATATCATAGTTTTCATCCATTAATGTCCCATCGAGATCAGTAACTACCCAATATTTTGAAGTATTTGACATAAAACTAATCAGTTAATGATACCCAGGCTACCTGATAAGGATTAAGTTTAAATGTATCAGTATTTAAATATGATCCTGTAATATTATCTATTAAACGTGTTTTAGAACTTACTTCTTTTAAACCAAGATAATTTAATAGTGGAATTTTTTGATGTTTATCTGAGAAATTACAAATAACATATACTCTATCTTCATCCAAACCTCTTTGAATAATCATAGAATTATTCATACTAATTGAAATACATTTCATAACCGACTCAGGATGGAATGCGGGCAGTCTTGATCTAATTTTAATTATGTGACTTAAATATGAAATATTTTTGCTGGCTGCAGAATCAAAATTTTTAAGTCGCTCAATTAATTTATTAGCCTCGAACTTTTCACGATTTAAATCTCTTCTTTGTCCAGTTTTTTTAAATGTTTCAAGATCATTGGGTGAAGCTAATATTGATGGTAGATAAAATGCTGGCACGCCTTTTAAAGATAAGGTAAAAACCTGACTGAGCAAAAAGCGTTCAAATTGAAACAAGGTAATATCTGATCCTATATGTGACATAGCACTCCACCAACTAATATTTAATTCATAAGGTTGATCTTTTCCATTTGATAAACGTCTATGACTTACTAATCCACCACGTTTTTCAGATTCAACCAGTAAATTATGCATTCTCTTATCTTCCATAATACCCTCCAAGGCTCTTAATCCAATTCCGTCATGTGAAGAAGTGAAATTGAGTAGAGAAGTAGAATTTGGCAAATCACTCCAATTAGATAACCAATTATTTATTAAATCTGTTTTTCCAGTATAAATTGCTTCTAAAAGTAGAGGAGGTAGAGTAAAATTATAGGCTAAATTTGCCTCATTACCATCAATTAAATAAGAAAGATTTTCAGCCTCTGGAACATTCGTTTCCGTTATTAATACAGCAGATGGTTTAATAATTTTCAAACATTTATTTAAAAGTTTAACTATTAAATGGACTGGTTCTAAATGTAAACAAGTTGTATGTGGTTCCTTCCAAATAAAGGCTATGGCATCAAGCCTGATCCATTCTGCTCCATTATTAATATATCTAACTAATAATTTTATATATTCCAAGAAGATATTTGGATTTCTCCAATTGACATCAATCTGATCTGGTCCAAAGGTTGTCCAAACATTCTTAAGACCTTTATTGGTTTTTATATTAGTGAAGAGAGATGAATTTCTTGGTCTTATGACTTCTTCCCAAATGTCAATTTGAGAAGGTGCAACAATATATGCTGAACCAGGCTCTTCTGATTTAATAAATTGCCGAACCCAAGGATGTGAAGATGAGACATGATTTAAAACAAGATCTGCCATAACTTTGTTTTTGCTTGATAAATTCTTTAAATCATTCCAATCGCCAAACATTTCATCTATTTTTTCATGATCAGAAACAGCAAATCCCCCATCACTTGTAGAAGGTAAAAATGGTAAAACATGAATAATTGAAGAAATCCCACTAAATCTATTTTTTACGAATTCAGCTAATGTTTTTAAAGTTGACTCATCCTTCCTATAAATTGCATCAGGGTAAGTAATCAAAACAACACTTGAAGAATCCCAAATAGATTGGATTTCCTCATAATTAATGTCATCATTAACATAATGTGGATCAAGAATCTGCAACAATTGAGACCACACTGAATTAATTTCTTCTTCAGAGT
>CETG01191553.1_pt1 | contig 12006 bp, 9 predicted proteins | sample 361471 | NCBI WGS metagenome assembly CETG01 (sample SAMEA2622696, study PRJEB7988) | marine metagenome | isolation source: saline water (ENVO:00002010), including | reverse complement strand
ATATGATGTAATAATTAAATATAAATAAATTATTAATAAATTTATTTCCTTTCTTGTAATACACTCTGAGAAAATAACGGTAGAATTAATTTAATAATTTTCAAAACAATGATTAAAGCTTTAATGGAAACTGAAAATGGCAAAATAGAAATTGATTTATTTAATGAAGATGCTCCAAACACTGTCTCAAACTTTGTAAAACTTTCAAAAGAAGGTTTTTACGACGGATTGGCTTTTCATAGAGTTATCGATGGATTTATGGCTCAAGGTGGTTGTCCAAATAGTAGAGAAGGGTCAAATGGTATACCTGGTACCGGAGGCCCAGGATATTCAATAGATTGTGAAATTAATAATAAAAAGCATCTAAAAGGTTCTCTATCAATGGCTCATGCTGGAAAGAATACAGGAGGCAGTCAGTTTTTTATAGTTCATGAACCTCAACCACATTTAGATGGAGTTCATACTGTTTTTGGAGAGACAAAGAATATGGATATAGTTTTATCACTAAAGAATGGCTCAAAAATTAATAAAATTACTGTTATAGATTGAGAGTTTAATTTATTATTAGGCCCATATAATCATCCGAGGATTGTCATCTTTGTTAAAAAAAACGTATTCAAGGGTATTTGAATTTTGTAGATTATCTAAGCTCATAATATTGCTTTCTATTTTATCTGGAGGATGTAAAACTTGATCTTTTTTATTTGTAAGAAATATTCCTACCTTTTTAGTTCCTTCTATATGACTAATATCCTTTAATAATTTTTCAATAGAGTTTTGATTTATCTTTTTAACTTTATTGTCTATAGGAGATAGTTTTGGCTTTACATTCCATATAAATTTAGGTTTTTCACACAAAGCTAATATTCTTGGGGATAAATCTGATTTCAGTTCAATAAGATTATTAGCTGCCAGCTTATCGGTTTTTATCTTAAATTCCTTAATATTATTAATATCTCCATCCCAAAATATTGTGATATAAATATCATTATAATTAAGATAATCGTCACCAATTAAATGTCCGAGCTTCTCTCTTTTTACTTCTAAATAAGCAGCATTATGGTCTCCAGGACATATTACTAGAGGGACTCTGCATTCTACTTTAAGTCCATATCCGCCTAGCCCAGCTATTTTTCTAGGATTATTTGTTAATAACTTTAGTCTTGTTATCCCTAGATCAGTAAGAATCTGAGCCCCCACTCCATAGTTTCTTAGATCAGCTGGGAACCCTAGTTTTTCATTTGCTTCAACAGTATCAAGGCCACTGTCTTGAAGACTATATGCTTTTAGTTTGTTAATCAAACCAATTCCTCTGCCTTCTTGCCTTAAATAAACAACTACACCTTCTCCTTCCAAGGATATCCTTGCAAGAGCTGCTTCTAATTGAGGCCTACAATCGCATCTTAAAGAACCAAAAGCATCACCAGTAAGGCACTCTGAATGCATTCTTACAAGAACCGGTTCTTTAAGCTTCTCAACATCACCTTTTATTATTGCGATGTGTTCTGAACCGTCTAAATTATTTTTATATCCAATTGCTTCAAATTCTCCAAATAAACTTGGCAAACTTGCTTTTGCTTGTCTATAAACAAATCGTTCATTTTCCAATCTATATCTTATTAAATCGGCAATACTTATTAGTTTTAGATTCCAGTTTTTTGCATATTCTTTTAATTCAGGCAACCTTGCCATTGAACCATCCTTGTTTTGTATTTCACAGATAACTCCTGCTGGGCTGAGTCCTGCTAAAGAGGCCAAGTCAACAGCAGCTTCTGTATGACCAGCTCTTTTTAGGACACCTCCTTTTTTGGCTCTTAGAGGGAAAATGTGACCTGGTCGTCTTAAATCATTAGGTTTTGTTTGAGAATTAATAGCAACTTGTATTGTCTTAGCTCTATCTTCGGCTGAGATCCCGGTTGAAACTCCAGCTTCTGGACCAGCATCTATGCTTACTGTGAATGCCGTTTGATTTGAATCTGTATTTCTGTCAACCATCAAAGGGAGGTCTAGATCATTCAATCTTTCCCCTTCCATTGCAAGGCAAATAAGTCCTCTACCTTCAGTTGCCATAAAATTTATTTGTTGAGGAGTTGCAAATTGGGCTGCACATATCAAATCTCCTTCATTTTCTCTTCTTTCGTCATCTACAACTACTACACACTCTCCATTCCTTATTGCTGCCAAGGCATCTTGGATCTCGTTAAACCGAATATCAATGGATGTTTTTTCTGCTGATTTCATCTCTTACATCCCTTTCTTAATGACTTAAGTTATTCAATTAAGTATTGTCAACTATAGGTTCTCAGTCTTCAATTCTACTAGATGGAGAATATTTAATTTATCAGGATATGTCTTTTTCAAAATCCCAGTCAAATAAAATCGCAATTCTTGGGGCAACTGGTTATGGAGGCATTCAACTTGTTCGTTTGCTGAAAGATCACCCGTTTTTTAAAATTACATTTTTAGGTGGAGATAGAACTGCCGGTCAAAAATGGAACGATTTATTTCCGTTCATTAATCTTGACTTTGACCCAATTATTCAGAAAATAAATATTAAGGAAATACTAGAGGTTTCAGACTATGTGATTTTGAGTTTACCTAATGGGATAGCTTCACAAATATTACCTAAACTTTTAGTTGAAAACATTAAAATTATAGACCTTTCAGCAGATTACAGATATAAATCATTAGATATATGGAAGCAAGTTTATAGTACTGAGGACGAAAAATATAACAGGTCAGATTATGATATATGCCATACATTTACTTATGGATTGACTGAATGGAATAGAGAATTAATCACTAAAAGTAATTGTGTTTCATGCCCAGGGTGTTTTCCTACTTCTGCGTTATTAGGAGTATTGCCTTTTTTGAAACAAGGGTTAATAGAAACCGAAGGAATTATTATTGACTCTAAAACAGGAACTTCTGGGGGAGGAAGGATTCCAAAAGAACATTTATTACTTTCTGAGTCCTCTGAGGCCATATCTGCTTATGGAGTTATTGGACATAGACATACATCTGAAATTGAACAATTTGCAACTCAGGTCAGCGGTCATTCAATAGAGCTTCAATTCACTCCTCATTTGGTACCAATGGTAAGAGGCATACTTTCAACAATTTATAGTCGTTTAAGAGACCCTGGATTAACTGCTGATGATTGTCGGACTTTACTGGATAGCTTTTACCGGAATGATCCTTTTATAGAAGTTTTAAAAGTGGGAATATACCCTTCAACTAAATGGGTTAAGAATACTAATAAGGCTTTGCTTTCAGTACAAGTAGATAAACGAACAGGAAGATTAGTTATTATGAGTGTAATTGATAATTTAATAAAGGGTCAGGCAGGACAAGCAATACAAAATTTAAATATTATGGCTGGAATTTCAGAAAATAGTGGGTTACCTACAAGTAATTTTTATCCATAATTTTGTTTCGCCAATCTATCGCAGCTAACGAAATTGCTGTGGGAAGTATTTTATGTTCTTGAAATTGTATTTTTTTGGTAAGGGATTCAACAGTTTCTTCATTTGAAATGCTAACTGCTACTTGAGAAATAATTGACCCTGAGTCAATCTCTTCTATAACTTTATGAACAGTACATCCAGTAATTTTCACACCTGAATTTAAAGCTCTTTCTATTGAATTAGTTCCCCTAAAGCTAGGTAATAAGGAAGGATGGATATTGATTATCCTGTTCTTATATGAGTTAATAAGAATCGGAGTAACAATTCTCATCCAGCCAGCCATTACTATTCCCTCTATATTGTAATTTTTTAATTGATTTATAATTTCTTGATCATATAATTCTCTATTCTTGAAATGTCGATGATCAATATAGATATAATTTATTCCAAATTTTTTTGCCTTTTGTATGGCTAAACAGTTTTCATTATTTGCAATTAAAATGCTAATATTAGCATTTAGTTCTTTTGATTGAATAGATTTATAAATAGCTTCAAAATTAGACCCTTTACCCGAAGCTAAAACTGCAATATTTAATACAGGGTCTAATTTCAATGGTTTTATATATGTAGGATTTATAAGTATTTGATTATTGCCTTCCCTAATCAATCTCTTATCTATTTTAAAGGGGTTTTTCATTTGAAATTATGCTTTCAGATTAATTGTCATTTAAATAATATGTTTTAAATGTAAAACGAACATATTATTTAAGAATTTCTTATATGTTTTAAGGATTATTTTGTTAATTACTAAACACAATTGGGACTTCTTTTATCGAATAGCATTAAAGTATAAAATGAGCAAGGGATCTATTTTGGTTTCTTTTTGGAACCTTTCTAAAGCTTCTTAGCATATTGTCGACCTTTTAATTCTGAATGACGCAATCTGACCTAACTTCTAGTAATCACCAAGAAAATTGGGAAAGATTTTGTGATCTTCTTTGGTTTGATGATCAGCTTGGTTTTTGGCTTGACATTAGTCGGATGAGCATAAAAAAGGAAGATTTTGATATTTATGAAACAGGATTTAAAAATTGTTTTAATGCAATTCAAGATTTGGAGGGAGGTTCTATCGCTAATAGGGACGAAAACAGACAAGTTGGTCACTATTGGTTAAGGAACCCTAATCTTGTCCAAAATGAGAAAATTAAAAATAATATTATTGATCAAATCCAATCAATTAAATCATTTGGGAATAAAGTTCTTCAAGGTCAAATTACAAATGACAATAATGAGAGCTTTACTGACATTCTTTGGATCGGTATTGGAGGAAGTGGTTTAGGCCCATTATTAATAGTAGAAGCATTACAAGAAACAAATAAAGGTCTCAATTTTCATTTTCTAGATAATATTGATTCGGAAGGAATAAGTAGGTCAATTAGAAATTTAGAGAATAAAATTAGTAGAACCTTAATTGTCGTAGTAAGTAAGTCTGGTGGTACACCTGAGCCTAAATTATGTATGGAACAAATTAGGCACTTTATAGAAAATAAAAACCTTAAATGGAATTCTCATGCAGTAGCAATAACTATGCAATCAAGTGCTTTAGATAAGTTAGCTTCCAATGAGAATTGGTTGGCGAGATTTGATTTGCCAGAGTGGGTCGGCGGTAGAACCAGCATTACAGGTTCAGTTGGTTTATTACCAATAACTTTAGTTGGAGCAAACATAACAGATTTTCTTAAAGGCGCCTCAATAATGGATACTCTTACACGAAATACAAATATTAAAAATAATCCTGCAGCTTTACTGGCTTTAAGTTGGTTAAAAGCTGGAAATAAAAAAGGATTACGCGATATGGTGGTTCTTCCTTATAAAGATCGATTAGAAGTTTTTAGTAGATATCTTCAACAACTTGTTATGGAATCTCTAGGTAAAAAAGAGAACCGATCAGGCTTTATTGTTAATCAGGGTATAGCAGTTTACGGAAATAAGGGTTCTACAGATCAGCATGCTTATGTTCAACAATTACGAGATGGAATAGATAATTTCTTTGTTACTTTTATCGAAGTCCTCAAGGACTCAGGAGATATTCCGGCTTTAAATGGTAAAAACCCAGGAGACTATTTATCTGGTTTTTTACAAGGTACTCGTTCAGCTCTTTCACAAGGTAATCGACAAAGTCTTACAATTACTATTCGTGAATTTAATGAAGCTTCACTTGGAGCTCTTATTGCTTTGTTTGAAAGAGCAGTTAGCTTTTATGCGGAGCTTATTGATATAAATGCTTATCATCAGCCTGGAGTTGAGGCTGGAAAGAAGGCTGCTAGTGAAATATTGAAATTACAAAACGATATAGAAACGACATTAAATAATAATAAAAGTTTAAGTATTAATGAGATTAATAATCTTATTCCTGGTTCAAATTTAGAGTCTATTTTTTGGATACTAAGGCATTTATCACATAATAAAGATAAATTTAGCTTTACTGGTGATTGGAATAAGCCTAGTAGCCTTAGATTTAATCTTGAGTAATATTATATTACTATATTTATCAGTTTACCTTTAACAATAATAATTTTTTTTGGGTTTCTATTCTCTAACCATTTTTGTGTAACTTTATTATTAAGAGCTAACTTTTTTAACTCATCATCATTTAATGATTTCGATACTTCTATCCTTTCTCTTACTTTACCATTGATTTGAATTACAAATTCATACGAATCTTGTTCTAAGGCTTCAGAATCTAATGAAGGCCAGGGTGCTAAATGAACACTTTCGTTTGAATTTAATTCTTTCCAAAGTTCTTCGGATAAGTGGGGTGAAAAAGGAGCAAGTAATCGAATTAGTACTGAAAATGATTCTAAAATAATTTCGTTTGAGATGAATTCTATATTTTCTTGGATTTTATTAGTCAATATCATAAGTTCAGAAATAGCTGTATTTAATTTTATATTATTTAAATCATTTGTTATTTTTAAAATTGCATTATTAACAGCTCTTCTTACATCTTTTTCCTCCCTATTTAGTTTTTTCGACTTCAAGATGGTAAAAAATTCATTATTTAGTGAATCATAAGAATTAAATTTAAATGCAGAAGTTTTATCAGTTATTAATCTGTAGACTTTTTGTATAAATCTAAATTGACCTTCAACATCAGAATCTTCCCATTCTAGATCTTTCTCAGGAGGAGCTTTAAATAAAATAAACATACGCGCTGTATCAGCTCCATATTTATTAATTACAACTGATGGATCTATACCATTATGCTTAGATTTTGACATCTTTTCAAAGATGATCTCTAAAACTTCTCCAGTATCAGGGTCAGTTGGATTTTCAATATCTTGTATTTGTGAATTGAGTATATATTTATTTGTAGTTGGGTTTTTAAAAGTTTTAGCTTGAACCATTCCTTGAGTTAATAGATTAGTAAATGGTTCTCTTATTTCCAATAGATCACATTCATTAATAGCTTTAGTAATGAATCTAGAATATAATAAATGTAATATTGCGTGCTCAATACCACCTACGTATTGATCTACTGGCAACCATTTATTTATAGCTTTGTTAGAAAAAGGTAGTAATGAGTTAGATGGATCAGCATATCTAAGAAAATACCATGATGAACATATAAATGTGTCCATTGTATCTGTCTCTCTTTTTGCTGGTAGATTGCAATTAGGGCAATTTATATTTATCCAATTCTTTGATTCAGATAGTGGTGAATTACCTTTACCTGAGAGTTTAATATTATCAGGTAATTTTATTGGAAGTTGAGAATATGGTACTTTAACTTGTCCACACTTTTGGCAATTGATAATTGGAATTGGGCATCCCCAATAACGCTGTCTGGATATGAGCCAGTCTCTTAATTTATATTGTATTTTAGATTTTCCCCATCCTTTCTGCACTGCATGGTTGATTATTATTGATTTCGCTTTTTCTGAACTCAAATCATTGAAAATACCAGAATTTATAAGGTTACCTTTATTCAGATATGGTTTACTCATGTCTGATGTTTTGTTTTTATCTTTGATTACATACTTAATGCCTAGATTGTATTTTTTAGAGAAAATATAATCTCTCTCGTCATGAGCTGGCACTCCCATTACAACTCCAGTACCATATTCAGCTAGAACATAGTCACCTGCCCATACAGGTATCTTCTCGTCGTTTGCTGGATTTATTGCATATATGCCTAAATTAATTCCATTTTTAGAACGGGAATCTGAATTTCTTTCAATATCACTTAACTTTTTACTGGTGTTTTCAAATTTGCTTAATTCTTGTCTTTTATCTGTTGAAATTAATTTTTCTAAAATTGGGTGGTTAGGAGCAATAACTAAGTAAGTAGCTCCAAATAAAGTATCCGGCCTGGTAGTAAAAACATCTAAAGAAGCTTTTTTCTCAAAAATTTTGAAGGTGATTTCTGCTCCCTTAGATTTTCCTATCCAATTTAGTTGCATTGATTTAACTCTTTCTGGCCAACCTTCTAAATCTTCAAGATCACTTATTAATGTATCGGCGTATTTTGTAATACCTAAAAACCATTGATTTAACTCTCTCTTCTCTACAAATGCCCCAGATCTCCAAGATCTTCCTTCGGAATCGACTTGTTCATTTGCTAATACAGTCTCATCAACTGGGTCCCAATTAACAGAAGCTTTTTTTTGATAGGCCAAACCTAAATCATATAATTTTAGAAAGATGAATTGAGTCCATTTATAATATTCACTTTTTGAAGTAGTTATTTCTCTATCCCAGTCAACTGATAGCCCAAGTCTATTTAGTTGTTTTTTCATTTGATCGATATTTTTAGTCGTCCATTCACTTGGGTTAATACCTCTTTCAATGGCTGCATTTTCTGCCGGGAGTCCAAAAGCATCCCAGCCCATTGGATGAAGGACAGCTTTTCCTTGCATTCTTTGAAATCTTGCTATTACATCTGTAATCACGTAGTTCCTGACATGTCCCATATGCAGTGATCCTGAAGGGTATGGGAACATAGATAGGGCATAAAACCCTTTTTGATTAGGTCCAGGATCTTGAGTTTGATATAAACGGTCGATAACCCATTGGCTTTGCCAATGAGCTTCTAATTCCTCGGGTTTATATTGTTTGGACATCTTGTTGTATGTTTTTGGATTTGGCTCATTAAAGAACTATCTACTATCAAAGGAAATAGGTTCTCATTTAGAGTAAAGTCTGTTAATTAAGTTTATATATTATTTAAAGGTTATAGCAAAAAACTAAATTAGCTTAGTTTTACGCAAATATGAACAAAATCAATCAAATGGAAAAGATCAAATTTTGTAAATATGAAGGCTTAGGCAATGATTTTATTATAATTGATTGTAGAAATAATTTAATTCCAAAAAATATATTTAAAATTATACTTACTAATGCAAAAGCACTCTGTAATAGGAACTTTGGAATAGGTGCAGATGGAGTTATTTTTGTTTTAGATTCGAAAAATAATTGTGATGTGAGAATGAAAATTATAAATTCTGATGGGAGTGAGGCAGAAATGTGTGGAAATGGTATTAGGTGTTTAATTAAGTTTTTAGTCGCTAACGAATACTCAACTGTAGATAGTGATTCAACAATAAATGTTGAGACACAAGCTGGAATAATACAAGCAAAACATCAAATAAATGGTCAAATTATGGTTAATATGGGTAAACCTATTTTTAATCCAATTAACATTCCTACTAAGTTATTAGTTGGATCTAATGGGTTGCCTCAAGCAAATATAAGTTTGTTTGAAAAAAATATAGATATATATTCAGTTGGTATGGGTAATCCTCATTTGATAACATATGTAAATGATTTAGATAGTGTTGATTTAGTTAAATGGGGAAATTATCTAGAAAATCATAATTTGTTTCCTGCTAAGACTAATGTACATTTTGTTAAGATAAAACATAGGAATAAATTAGAAGTATTAGTTTGGGAAAGGGGTTGTGGTGAAACATATGCTTGTGGAACTGGAGCTTGTGCAACGGTAGTTGCATCAAATAAATTAGGTTTATGCGATCGACTAGTATCTGTTGTGTTAAAAGGAGGCGAATTATACATTAATTGGGAAGGTAATAAAACAGATGTATATATGACTGGAGATGCTAGATATGTTTTTAGTGGAACAACTAATATAAAACAATTTCTTTAAATGTTAGATTCATTTTATTTAGATGCTTGTTCAACAACACCTTTATATGAAGACGTTGTTGATAAAATTAATTATATAAATAGCAATATTTATGGAAATCCATCTAGTCTTCATTCTATAGGTCAAAAGTCTGCTTTTATATTGGAAAAATCACGATCAGAGATTGCAGATAAATTTGCAACTAATTTTGAAGATATAATATTTACTTCTGGAGCTACTGAGTCTATAAATTTGGCAATTAAAGGAATAGGTTCAAATATTAAACCAGGAAGAATAATAATAAGTGATGTTGAACATTCAGCGGTAAATTTAACAGCAAATCAACTTTTGAGTAAAGGATGGGTTATTGATAAATGGCCAGTTGATAATTTCGGTACATTGAGATTGGACGAGATGGATAGAATTTTAGCTCGACCGACTAAATTTGTTTCTTTGATTTGGGCTCAGAGTGAAGTAGGCACAGTTCAACCTATAGAATTAATAGCAAGTGAATGTAGAAAAAGAGGAATATATTTTCATACTGACGCTACGCAATTAATACCTCACTCACTAGTTAAATTTGGTAATTCTTCTATTGATTTATTAAGTGCTTCAGCTCATAAATTTAGAGGGCCAAAGGGTATAGGTCTTTTGCTAGCTAATAGTAGAACAAGAAAATTTCTACGGCCAATCATTACTGGAGGTCCTCAGGAATTTGGATTTAGAAGCGGAACTGAACCCATAGCCTTAATTGCAGGTATGAACTCAGCCTTGAAATATATTAATCATCAAATGGATATTATTAATGACAAAACAATTTTTAGGCCAACAGAAGTTAGTGAATTAACTAATAAGTTATTATTAGAAATTACTAAAATTAAGGGTGTTAAAATTGTCGGGAACCATAATTTTATAAATAGAATTCCTAATCATATTTCACTATTAATAGAAGATAGGTATGGGAAACCAATATCAAGTAGAAAACTAGTTAAAGATTTATCCAATAAAGGAATTTTAGTTAGCAGTGGTTCAGCTTGTAATTCTGGGATAACAGAACGTAACGAGACATTAGAAGCTATGGGCTATGAAAATAAATGGTTAAGAAGCCTTTTACGAATAAGCACTGGTTCTTGGATTTGTACTAAGGATATTGGTAGAATAACTCAAATATTTCATGAAGTTTTAACTTCTCAATAATTATTATTTATGTTACCTATTTTGCCAAAGGACCTTAAAGAAGCTGAAAAACTTATCTCTGTATCTGTAATTGGTTATTTAAATGACTCTCCATCTAGATTTAGCTCATTAAATCTTTTATTTGAGAATATAAGATTAATTCCTATAATCTCAAGATTAGCTGTTAAATTATTAGAAAATAATATTAACTTTTATTTGTTATGGCCTGATGAGGGAGCTAGTGCTTTGGCTAAAAGAGATTTACCGGAATTTGATGAATTTATATTTTCATTTAGTAAATTCGAAAAAAATATTAATAATATTAATAATACTTATGTCTGTATAGCTGTTAAACCAGAACCATACGATTTTGACGAATTCAAGAAAATATGTGAGATGTATACAGGTAAAATTATTATGATTAATGGTAGATTAGAAGATTTAGCTGTTGGGATAGGAAATTTAGGAAGGGAGAGAAGGAAAGCATTTATTTCATTATGGCAAAATATATTTTGGTTACAGCCCTTAAGTAGAGGAGCAATTATGTTTTTATATAAGTCTAATTGGAAGGTCTTTAGATTGGATAATGATGGATATAGATACTGCAAGTCTTTTGATATTAAACCAGATGACGAATCTATAAATGAGGCATTTAAAATTATTACTTAATTATTATTGATGTTCATAAAATTAATCATAACAACTATATTCCCCTTTATATATTTGCTTGCAAATTCAAATATTGAATTTATTGGATATAAAAAATCATTACTTAGCAAATTATATATCAATCTATTTCCATTGCAAACTCAACATCAAATATGCTCTAAATTGCAGGATAAACTATTGAATAACAATAAATATAATATTGATAAAGTTAGTATTTCAGTAGTTAACAAATATGGCAATTACATAATAGATATTAATGGAGATATTCCTCGTATACCAGCTTCTAATCAGAAATTAATTTCTACTGCTTATTCCTTAGATAAATTAGGTCCAGAATTTAGGTTCACTACTATCCTTACAAAGACAGGACATAATAATTACCAATTATTTGGAACAGGAGACCCAGATTTGAATATTGAGAATCTAAAAAATATCGTAGATAAAATAGATCTCGATTTAAATAATAATAACAAAATTAATTTAACTCTTTTTGAAGAACCAAAAAAGTATTGGTGGCCAAGGAGCTGGTTATTGCTAGATAGGTCAGAGATCTATGGAGCTCCTTTAACTAGGTTGTCAATAGCTAGTAACTCATCAAAGTATGCGTTA
>CETG01012698.1_pt1 | contig 12006 bp, 8 predicted proteins | sample 361471 | NCBI WGS metagenome assembly CETG01 (sample SAMEA2622696, study PRJEB7988) | marine metagenome | isolation source: saline water (ENVO:00002010), including | reverse complement strand
GCTATAAAAATCTATGGAAATATATCCCTTGACGATGTTCAAAAGGAGGTCTTTACAAAAGGGGATAGAGGCTATTTTTTAGATATTAATTCTGGTACTGTTGAAGTTAAAAATAATAAGGTAACCGCATTAGTAGAATAAATATTCTACAACTTCTTAATAACATTTGTTACTATTCCCCATATAACTAATTGATCGTTATCTTTTACCTCAATTGCTTTATAACTAGAATTTTCTGGCTTTAACCAGACTTTATCTTTCTTTACAATTATTCTTTTTACCGTAAATTCTCCTTCAATAAAACAAACTGCAATTTTATTATTACTAGGCTCTATACTTCTGTCGATTACAATCAAATCTCCATCTTCTAAACCGGCATTAATCATTGACTCACCCGAAACCCTAGCAAAAAAAGTAGCTTCTTTATTTTTTATCAGCTCCTCATCTAAACTTATTCTTTCTTGCTTAAAATCCCCTGCAGGTGAAGGAAAACCAGCTGATATACCAGCATTTATTAAAATTGCCTCCAGATTATTATCTCTACTTGGTGTAAAAAAATTTAGTTTTTTTCGATTTTTCATTTGATCTGGATAATGTCTGCAATTTTTGTGGTATAACAAGGAGATAAAAATTCTTGTTTCATCTTCCATTTTCTTTCTAAGTCTTGATTAGCTAATTTAATTTTTTCACCATACTTAGAATTAATGTAGTCTATAGTTCTCATTAAGGGCTTATGCCTATAGTCTTCATTTTCAAAGATACCAAGCTGATAGTTATCGTCAGGCACAAGACTGGCAACAATTACACCTGCTTTCTTATAATCTATTTTAGATTGAAACATATCTTCAATCGCTTTTAGAGCATAACAATTTAAAACAAAGGAAGAGTTGGTTGGATATGGTAGTGTGACAACCCTAGAGCAAGAATGTTGTTTTAAGTCTTTTCTAAAATAATTACTCCTTATAAATACAATCATAATATTGCAAAGTGAGTTCTGTTTTCTCAACTTTTCAGCACAGGAAAGTGAAAAAGTTGAAACTCTCTCTTTTAATTTACCTAAAGCAGAAATGGGTTTTTCAAAAGATCTGGTAGTAGCTATGGACTTCTTGACCCTCAGAGAATCTAAATCTAAATTTGAAATACCTTTTAATTCTTGTTGAATTTTTAATTCAACAATTGATAAATTTGATTTGACCCATGGCTCAGGTAAATTCACAAAGTCTAGTGCGTTCTTACATCCAATATTTTGGAGACGCTTAGATAGTCTTCTTCCTATTCCCCAAATATCATTTAAGTGAAAATAATTTAATGCTTTATACCTTTTATGGGCTGTTTCTAGAATATATACATGCTCAGTTTGATTAGGGAATTTTCTTGCAATTTTATTAGAAATCTTTGCTAAAGACTTTGTAGGAGCAATTCCTACAGAAGTTGGTATCCCAGTCCATTTCAGAATTGTATTTCTCATTTTTGAAGCATAACTAAAAAGATCATAATTTTCATATCCTTCAAATTTTAAAAAGGCCTCATCAATACTATATATTTCAACATCTGGGATAAACTTTGAAATAGTTGTCATAACACGGTTACTCATGTCGGCATATAAAGGATAATTAGATGATAGCACAACTACATTATGCTGATTAATAATTGATTTATATTTGAAAATAGGAGCCCCCATTGGAATTCCTAATTTCTTAGCCTCGTCACTTCTAGAAATAGCACACCCATCATTATTAGATAAAACAACTACAGGTTTACCGTTTAAAGCAGGGTTAAATACTCTCTCACAAGAAACATAAAAATTATTACAATCGATTAAGGCAAACATGATATAAATATAGGTTTTTAAAGATTCAAAAAATACAATATTTCAGAACTTATTTAACAAACAAATAATTTGATAAGTATAGTCAAATAAGTAATTTTGAAAAATCAATATTTGATCCAAAAAACATGAAAAAATTACTCTTTGTTATATTTATTTTTCAATCGCTCACAATACCCACAAATGCCCAGGACAATAAAGAAGAAATAAAACTTGATCAAGTCGAGTTAATTTCTAGTCCAAGAATAGAAATTAGTGATGCAGATAATTCAATTAGTATATTAACGATATCCAACGAAGAGATCCAAAAGAGTACCGCAACAAGTATTAGCGAACTATTACAACAAGTAGCTGGATTAGACATTAGAAGAAGAGGTGCTGAAGGGATGCAAGCTGACCTTTATATAAGAGGCGGATCATTCGACCAAACATTATTATTAATTGACGGGATAAAAGTTGAAGATCCTCAAACGGGTCATCACACAATGAATATGACAATACCGTTAGGAGTAATAGAAAAAATAGAAATCATAAAAGGATCTGCAAGTAGAATATATGGACAAAACGCTTTTACTGGTGCTGTAAATATTGTCACGAAAAATAATATTAAAAATGATGCCTCAGTGGAAATTGGTGGTGGATCATTTGATCAAAAAAGAGGAAGCCTAACAATACAAAAAGAACTTAAAAATTCAGATATACTATTCAATTATAATAGAAAAGAGTCTGAGGGTTACAGGTATAATACCGACTATAAAAACGATGAATTCTTTATCAAAAGTAGTTTTAAAATAAAAGATCAAAAAATTTCAGCCATAGGTGTGTTTAATGAAAGAAAATTTGGAGCAAACGGATTCTACGCAAGTCCATTGGCAATTGACCAGTATGAAGAAACCCAGGCTAGTCTAGTTGGATTTAGTACAACATACAAAAAGAATGATTTTACAATAAAACCAAAACTATATTGGAAAAGAAATCAGGACATGTATGTGTATCTAAGACAAGATCCATCTGTTTACCGAAACTTACATATTTCTAATAAGGTGGGGGTTGAACTTAATGGCTCAAAATTAAATTCATTAGGGAATTTAGGATTAGGATTTGACTTATCAAAAGTATCTTTGAGCAGTAATAATCTAGGTCAGAGAAATAGAACTATGCTAAACATGTTTATTGAGCAGCAGGTGAAATTCAATAATGATAAAATTGATTTTACACCCGGCATAGCAATTTCATATTTTTCTGATGTATCAACAAATTTAAATTTTAAGGATAATTTTTTTAATAATTTATTTTTCTATCCTGGTGTAGATTTTGGATATAGATTTAACGAAAATATGAAGTTATATAGTAATGTTGGTTATACATACAGGATACCCACTTACACTGACTTATTTTATTCAAGTCCAACCACTCTAGGGAATGAGAACTTAAAACTTGAAAAAGCACTTACCAAAGAAATTGGACTTAAATATTTAAAAAATAATTTCAATCTCAATTTATCACTATACCGTAGGGATGCATCTGATATTATTGATTATGTTAGAAATAGTGAATCAGAGCCATGGCAAGCTAATAATATAAGAGAAATAATTACTGATGGATTTGAATTAAATATTGGATATAAATTCTATTTAGGTTCTTTAAGAATGCATAGTATAAATGTAGGCTACAGCAATATTAATGATGAACTTTTAGAAACAAATTATATATTTTCTAGGTATGCTTTAAACTCATTAAAAAATCAAATTACCACTACATACACATTTGAAATCAATGATAAAATTGATTCCACTATTGCCTTCAAAAATTCTGAAAGGTTAGATGACGAAAAGTATACAATTATTGATTTTAGAACCTCTTACAAATTAAATAAATTTACTTTATCGGTTATATTAAATAATATCTTAGATACAGAATATTCAGAAACAAACCTGGTTCCAATGCCTGGCTTCAACTCACTGGTTGGAATTAATTATTCGATTAATTAATATCTTTTAATTTTTGATAAATAAGGCTATTTTCCCAGCCTCTGTAAGTGAAGTAATTTATAAAAGACCTTTTCTTTTGGTCTTTAGTTCCTTTTAAAAATTTAATTTTATTAGTTGAAAACTCATTGAAATAGTTAAGGTAATCCTCTTCGTTAATTTTTTGGATATTATCATCTATTATGCGAATATTAATTCCCTTAGACCGCAATTCATACTTAAGCTTAATTCTTCCCCATTTTTTTATTCTAAGCTTTCCTTGGATAAACATCTTAGTATATCTTTCCTCATTTAAGTAATCATTATCAATCAAATATTCTATAATATCATTGGCAGATTTTGAGCTTACTTTCAGTGAAAATAATTTATTTTTTACTTCCTTAACACACCTCTCTTGATAAAGACAATAAGATTGAATTTTTTCAATTATAATCTTATCATCTTCAGTAAAACTAATAGGCATAATTAACAGAAAAAATAAAGTTTAAACCAGGTGCTGAAATTCCTGATGAATAAGGTCTGTATAATTTATTTGTTATATTCTCAACAGTAAAATTGATATTTAACATTTTGGAAAAAGAATATTTTGATCTTACATTAAATGTCATCCATGACGGTGAGTATGGGTTTCCATTTTCGTCTAACGCATACATATAAGGTTTCGCCCTTTCAGATTCTGCAAGGTTACTAAACGATATTTTAGAATTATAGTTTAAATATGTGTCAATTGTAAAATCTCCATTATTGTAAATAAAATGAAAATTACCGTAATTGGGTGGTATATGCCTAACTGGCATTCCAATAGGTAATTCATCCAACTCATATCCCGCGATTAAATTGTGCTGAGATTTTATGCGAAAGTTTTTATTTAAAAACATATTTACCCCGAATTCAATTCCGTATATAAAAGACTTTGAGCTGTTTTGAAGTGCTTGAATTTGGGATAGTTCCCCGTCATAAATTATTTCTGACACACCATTACTCAATGTAAAATCATCCCTTATAAATGAATTATATAAATATGTCACATATGATGAAAAATCTAATTCAATATTGTTCTTTGTTCTAAAGTAACCTCCAAACTCAAGTCCAAAAGATCTTTCTGGTTTTAAATCAGGATTTGGAACAACCACACTTCCAGGTTCAGAATCAAAAACCTTAGCAAGATCATCTATATTTGGAGATCTAAAAGCTGTATTGATGTTAAACTTCCAATTATTATAAATATTTCTAACCCAGCTTAGGCCTATACCTCCAACAAAAGCTCCATTTTCAAGAGTTGTGTTTTCATACATAAAATCATAATAAATATTATTTTGAGATAAATCTGATTTTAATACTGTTGAACTGTATCTTACACCACTTTGGAAAAATACATCTTCAATAATTTTAGTCTTGTAATTAATGTAAAGTCCCAAGGAATTTAAAGATGAATTATCAGGGTATCTTGTTGAAATTGGGGTTTCAGATAAATCACCAATATTAACACTTTTAGCAAATGAACCAACCTGATTTTCTATTATCTCTAGCCCATATGTAATGTTAGAATTTTCTGAAATTTTTTTAAAAAAATCTAGATTTAAAGAAAATATATCCAATTCTTCCTCTCTTGATTTTAGGAAACCATCACTAAACCTTCTACTGTTTCTGCTTTCTGAGAATTTCTGAAATGATGAGCCAAATTTTAATTCATCATAAAATTTAGTTTGTTTTGGAATAAAGGTCAATTGGCTATTTATCAATAGCCATTCCTGTGGTCCATAATACCACTCTGAATAATAAAGGTCCTCATTTTCATTAGTTCTTATCAGCCTATCATATCTAGGAATATTTCCAGTTTTTGAAAAATGAAATCCTATATCAATACTTATATTTTCATTTGGCTTATAAAGAACTTTTTGCATAAAATTAGTTTGACTATATCCTGTATTTCGCTGAACTCTTGGTTTTGAGTTAGCTACTAATATATCATCGCCTGCAGAATTTTGAGTAATATAATTTGGTCTTAAATATTCTGATGGTCCATGAATTCCCATAGTTAAATCACCAAAGTCTGATTTTGAAAAACTTGATAAAAATGCCATTTTTTCCAATCCGTAATTAAGGTCTGTGTGATACGTTTTTTCATTCGAAGCAGATGAGTATCTAGAGTTTATATTTATTTTAATATTTGGATTTGAATCAATTGATAACTTAGCTTTTTTAGTATAAAAATTCATAACTCCACCTATTGCATCACTACCATACAAAACAGAGGCTGACCCCATAATAACTTCAGTATTTTCAATATTCATTGGAGAAATTGATATTACGTTATGTATATTTCCACTTCTAAATATTGCATTATTTAGTCTTACACCATCAACTGATAAAACCAGTCTGTTAGTTGACAAACCTCTTATCATTGGACTTCCACCCCCTAATTGACTCTTTTGAATGTACACATAACCACCTCTCTGAAGTAAATCTGCACTTGTCATTGGATTTGTGAATTCAATCATTGACCTGTTAATTTGAGTTACTTTTTTCGGGACCTCTCTAAACTTCTGTGAAAATTTTGAAGCCGAGATGACCACCTCATCCAACAACTCATTGTCATAAATTAATATGATGGTTTCGTCACGTTCAGATTTGACAAATTTAAATTTCTTGAATCCGTATTGATTAATATTGATTGTATCTCCTAGTGAAAACTTTTCTAAACTTACTTCACCGTTTTTATCAGTTGTTAGATAATCATCTAAATCGCTGAAGATAGATGCGCCAATGATAGGATTTCTATTCTCATCAATAACAACTAAGTTTTGAGAAAAGGAAGCGATTGAAAATAAGAATAGAAGAATAAATTTATTTACCATTAAAACAATTTTCTCAGCACATCAAGTGACTTAACGGAAGTAAAATTTTCAATATGAAGTTTGTAATACAAAATAATATTGTCAAGTAAGTTTTTTCTTTGCACCGGAGTTAAGGTTAGTGTTTTTAAGTCATCAAAATTTATGCCTAAAATCTTATTAAAACATTGCAAATCATCATCAAAAATAATATACTCTGAATCTTTTGTATTAGAATAAAAGCCATGTTGTAAATCAAAATATTGACAATGATTATTGTTTACATCGGGATAGAAGCCTAAAAACTTAGACAGATTTACAAGAAAAACAATATGAAATATCGAATTAAAGATATTTTTATCGTAGTATTCAATTGCCTCTTCAATGAAATCATAAAGCTGGTAATCTTTCTGTTGATGAATTAATATTTTAGATAATACTTCAGATAAAAATATTACAACCCCCATTTTCTTAAAATCTCTATGTATAGTTTTAAGATTATATTTACTTTCAAAATCTTTGAAATAATGTAGGTTTCTTTTGGCATTAAAATCAAATTCTATTTCTAAAAAGGAAAGTTGTTGAAAATAATTTGATTTATTCTTCTTAGAACTTCCTCTAACAATGAATGATGTGAGCCCTAATTCTCTCACAAATAATTTAACAATTAAATCGTTATCACGATACTTGAGCTTACTTAAAACAATTGCACTGGAGGAAATAATCATTATCTAATAATCATTAATTTTAAAACCTTTGTTTCATATGAGTTTAAGTCTGACAACATAACAATATAAACCCCAGAAGAAACCTTTTTATTGTTTAAATTTCTACCATTCCAAAATGCAGTCCCACCATCAATCTCTAAATTAAAATTTCTGTAACGTGAATTAATATTTGATTGTGCCTCAGCAACTAAATTTCCTGCAATATCAGTTATCTTAATATTAACATTTTGGGTTAAACCAGCGATTTTAACTTTTTCAAATTGGGTGTTAAATTCAGGTCTTACGGGATTAGGATAAATATACGCATCAGTAAAATTTTCAGAGCTTGAAATACTTCCTGTATTATAACTAACTAAGCCTTGGTCGGTTGCAAAGTATACCTTGCCATTGGTAAAATTTATACTTATGTCATTAATATTATTTGACGGAAGAGGTGAATTTTCTTTTGTAAAATGATAAATTGTCTGCTGACCATTTGGTGAAAAATAAAATACACCTGAGCCTATGGTTCCAACCCATTTATTATTTGCACCATCTACTTCAATATCTGTAATGTATTGTTGCTCTAGGAGTTCTCTAGGAATACCATCCTCCAATATTACTATCTTTTGAGTTGTAACAACTGATGATTCAAAAAAGTTAGAGGTATTGTATAATACTCTTAGACCTTGAATAGTCCCAATCCATAGATGGTTATTATTATCAACAGCTATAGATTTTACATATTCAGATGGCATATTGGATTGATCTTGGCTGAATACTTTTCGTAAGAGGGTTGTCCCTGACTCATTATTGAATCCAATTAATCCAGATCTGAGTCCTGCAACCCATTTATTCCCATAATCGTCTAATTCTATATCATTAAAGCCAAGTTCATCTTGAAATCCGTCATTGATAATTTCAGTAAAATCAAAGCTATTCCAACTATTATTTTCCAGGTTAAAAGATTTCAATGGGCTATCAATTCTAGAATTTAAAATCCATAGAACCCCATTTTTATCAAATTCTATATCAGAAATTCTTACACTCTCATACAATGGATCATCAGTTGTTAAAGATTCTAAACCACTATTATTATTGTCAAAGAATTCAACAACATTAAGGTTTTCAATTTCTAATAAACCTCCTTCAAAAGAACTTATAAAAACATTATCATTGTTAAAGGGATTTACCGATATATTGTTAAGATTTACAGCACGATTTGGTATACTATCTTTTTCAATATTAAACCATGATTTGAGATTTTCGTCATAATTACTTACTCCACTAAACTTCAAAGGGAATGGATTAAAGTACTCTGTATAATCACCAAATGAAACCCATGTTTTATTATTTAGTGTTTCTACTGAAAATATATCATTTTCAAGTGGACCGTCAGGTTTTAAATACGAATAATTTCCATTGTTATTATTTATTACTAAAACTCCTTTTTCATTGGTTGCTATATATATGTTATTGCCCTTTATAATACCCTGATTAAAGTTGGTTGAATACATTGCTGAATTAATATTATTAATTAATTCTGTTAGTTGAATGTTATAAATTAAGCAATCTTCATCGGTAATAATTATAATTTTTGAATCTGAAGATTTGAAATTTATTATTTGGTTTTCTAACGTTAGTAAGTTGATTACATCTTCATTATTAATTTTAAATATACTGTTATCATTATGAAAAAATATATTATCTCCATTATAAATTAAATCTAGAACACCTCCATTATAAATATTAACCCAATTATTATAATCTATCAGGTTTGAATTAATATCTGCTCGTAATATTCCGTAATCTGAATTTGAGGCATATATAAAATTTTCATGGACAATTGTACTTGAGACATTAATTTGTGTAGCAAAGTCTCCAATATAATAGGTGTCTCCAAACTCATATCCGTTTAAATTATAGGACGAAATACCATAGCCAGTTGAAATTAATAGTTGCTCACCATTTTGAAAAAAATTATTTATAGTTTTTTTATTTGAGGGTATGGTTGGTTTATTTAAAATATCATAAATATTGATAATTGAACTTGTGTTTAAGTCAATGATTTGAAGAAATCCATTACTATATCCAACAGCGATAATATTATTAATTTCGGAATAATAAAAGGCTGAAATTTCATCACCTGATAATTCGTTTAATGTATCAAATTTTTCGATTTGATTAGTTGAGGTATTAAAGGAAAAAATAGAATTATAAGATGCAAAATAAATTACCGATTCACCTTCATCTATTGATGAAATTAGATTATAAGAAAAATATGTATCCCAATTTGAATACACAGATGAATCTTTGTCTAATGATAGCTTACTTTGTTGAGCATAAATTGGACAAACTGTTAAACATATAATAAGTAAAACTCTAACTTTTAACATTGAATACAAGAAATTACTTCTAATAAACGTCAAATATTCCAGTATAATATGTGTAATATAAAAAATTAGATTACTCCCTGGGCGAGCATTGCATCAGCAACTTTTACAAAACCAGCTATATTTGCTCCCTTGACATAATTAACATAGCCGTTTTTTTGCATACCATGCTCAATACAGGAGTTATGAATATTTAACATTATTTCACGTAGTTTTTGATCTACTTCTTCTCTTGTCCAATTGTATCTCAATGAGTTTTGAGTCATTTCTAGACCAGACGTTGCTACACCACCAGCATTTGCAGCTTTGCCAGGGGCAAATAATATTTTTGCTTTAAGAAAAATTTCTACAGCTTCTTTGGTAGATGGCATATTAGCGCCTTCGCTTACACATTTACATCCGTTAGCAATGAGTGTTTTAGCATCCTTCCCGTCTAACTCATTCTGGGTGGCACAAGGAAGTGCAATGTCGCACTTTACAGACCAAGGTTGTTTGCCCTTTTTGAAAATGGCCTTGGGATATTTTTTAACATATTCACTGATTCTTCCTCTCTGAATATTTTTTAAATGCATGATATATTCTAGCTTTTTTTCGTCAATTCCACTAGAATCATAGATAAATCCGGACGAATCAGACATTGTCAAAACTTTTCCTCCAAAATGTAGAACTTTCTCAGCAGCATATTGAGCAACATTTCCTGAACCTGAGATAACAACATTTTTACCTTTTATGCCATCATTGTTATGGGCTAACATATCCTGAACAAAATATACAGTACCATAACCAGTTGCCTCAGGTCTGATTAATGAGCCTCCCCATGACATTCCCTTTCCGGTGAGCACTCCAGTAAATTCATTCGCGAGCTTTCTGTATTGACCATACATATATCCAATTTCTCTTCCACCAACTCCAATGTCTCCAGCTGGAACATCTGTATTTGGTCCTATGTGCCTGTATAATTCGGTCATAAAGGCTTGACAAAATCTCATAATTTCATTTTCACTTCTTCCTTTAGGATCAAAATCACTTCCCCCTTTTCCACCACCCATAGGTAAGGTTGTTAAGCTATTTTTAAAAACCTGTTCAAAGGCTAAAAATTTTAGTATGCTCATATTTACAGACGGATGAAATCTAAGGCCTCCTTTGTAAGGTCCAATAGCAGAATTCATTTGAATTCTGTAGCCTCTATTTACCCATATTTCTCCTTTATCATCTACCCATGAAACTCTGAAACCTATTGCTCTTTCAGGTTCACACATTCTCATTAATATGTTTTTACCATGATAAATATCATTTTCTATAATGTATGGAATAACTGTTTCAGCAACTTCTTCAACTGCTTGCATGAACTCAGGCTGATTTCCATCTCTTTTTCTGACAATGTTTAAAAAAGCGTCAATCTTTCTTTTCATAATTAATATTTTTCTTGGCCCTAAGGAGGGTGAAATTTAAATATTAAATAAAATTAGGGATTTATAATTTTTATTTTACCAAAAAAAATTAGAATAATTAACAAATTTATAAAAATGCATTTTTGAGATCATCAATTAAATCATCCGCATCTTCAATTCCAACACTTAGTCTTATCAATGAATCTGTTACGCCTGATTTTTCTCTCTCTTCTTTTGGAATACTTGCATGGGTCATTGAAGCAGGATGTCCACATAATGATTCGACTCCACCAAGTGATTCAGCTAAAGTAAACAAGTGAAGCTTTTCGAGAAACTTTATTGTTTGGTTTTTATTATAATCTTTGATTCTAAAGGAAAGCATACCTCCAAAATCTGACATTTGTTTTTTTGCAACCTCGTGATTTAAATGGGATTCTAATCCAGGCCAATACACCTTTTCAACTTTTGAGTGGTTATTAAGAAAATGTGCAACCTTAGAAGCATTTTCACAATGTCTTTGCATTCTTACATGTAGGGTCTTGATTCCTCTTAGTGTTAAAAAACAATCCTGTGGTCCTGGAACTGCACCACTTGCATTTTGAATAAAATATAATTTTTCAGCAATTTCATCATTATTTAACATGAGTGCACCCATAACAACATCACTATGTCCTGCTAAATATTTTGTAGCAGAATGCATAACTATGTCAGCCCCTAGTTCAAGTGGATTTTGTAAATATGGAGATGCAAATGTATTGTCAACTACAAAAAGTAATTTATTGGCTTTACTAATTTTTGCTAATTTTTCAATGTCAAAAACATTAATCATTGGATTAGTTGGTGTTTCAGCCCAAATTACCTTAGT
>CETG01111043.1_pt1 | contig 12008 bp, 13 predicted proteins | sample 361471 | NCBI WGS metagenome assembly CETG01 (sample SAMEA2622696, study PRJEB7988) | marine metagenome | isolation source: saline water (ENVO:00002010), including | reverse complement strand
CAAAAAACTGCTCTAGGAAGCCTACTGAAATCCATTGGTAATTCTGGTCAAGGTAAAGTCGTTCCAGGATGGGGAGCTGTCCCTGTAATGGCCTTAATAGGAGTACTACTTCTTACTTTCTTAGTAATAATGCTCCAAATTTACAATCAATCACTTCTCCTACAGGGTTTCACAGTCGATTGGAATGGAGTGGGTTAATTAATCGACTCTTCATCAATGGGGTTCTTTTATGAATATCTTTGGCATTGGATTGCCTGAGATAGCAGTTATTGCGGGTATCGCTTTGGTTATTTTTGGTCCAAAGCGTCTTCCAGAACTTGGAAGAACACTAGGGAAAACCCTTAAAGGCCTCCAATCTGCTTCTTCAGAGTTTGAACAAGAAATTCAAAACGCTATGAATGAAGACAATGAATCCCAAAAAGAAAATGATGAATAATATCTACACAATATAAATATTCTCTAAAAGACATAAAACCCTTTCAAGTAAATACTTCTAATAATGCTCAAGGATCCCTATGACTTACGATTGATGGCGGGTCTAGGTAATCCTGGGACAAAGTATGAAGGCACTAGACATAATATTGGTTTCATGGCCTTAGAAAGGCTTGCGAAGCAAGAATCTGTTAATTTCAAACACTCAAAAAAGCTTTTAGGTGAGACTGCAGAATTAATCGCTGGGGAAAAGATGCAAAGACTTCTTAAACCAAATACATTCATGAATCAAAGTGGCAGATCAGTCAAGGCAGCAATGGAATGGTTTGGTCTTCAAAAAGAGCACATCTTGGTAATTGTTGATGACATTGATCTACCACTAGGAAAACTAAGAATAAGGCGAAAAGGAAGCTGCGGAGGGCATAATGGGCTACAAAGCATTATTCAACATTTAGGTACAGATGAATTTTGTAGGTTAAGGATTGGGATTGGTGCTCCCTCAATAGTTCAAGAAGAAAGAAAATCTCGAACCATATCTCATGTACTTGGAAAGTTCACTAGAGAAGAAGACCCTCATATAAACAAGATTCTTGACCAGGTTTTATTAAGTCTAGATTTATTAAAAAAATCAGGATTTGAGCAAGCCTCAAATCATATTAACTCATATAAATATAATTTAATTATTAATAAAAATGATAAATAAACCTAGAACTAAAGCAAATTTAAGTATTACTCAGCAAAGCTTTTCAAAGAAAGCCATGAAAGGAAAAGTGTCTGCTAGCAACTTTGAGTGGAAGTTTACATGGGCTTTTGAAAAAGGGGAACTTCATATAGAGCCTCCTCTTGGGAGGGCGTTAATTAAAGATGCTTTAGAGAGATTTCTTATCAAAGCAGATTATAAACTTGAGCCTGGAGGCGATTATAGTTTTACTATTCGTGCCAAATTTTAAAATCATTTTTTTTAGGCCATTTTAATCTTATATCTAAATAATCCTCTAATAAGATCAAAGCTGCTACAGCATCTAAAGGTTCAGATGGTAAAAACAATCCCTTGGGAATAAATCTTGAAAAATCTTTTCTAGGCCATAATTCTAAATATCTATATTTTGCTCGCAAAGTAGTACTTTCTTCTTTAAAAAGTTTAATTTCACTTGAGCTAGTCAGCTTAATTTTATCCTGCCAAATATTACTCGTAGTTCCATCACCAAGCAAAATTAACTTAATTTGATATCTCTCTTCCCATTTTTCTATCACCTTAATTACTGATTTAGAATCGACTACTTTACCCTCTAAAACAATAAGTTCATTTTCATCTACTAATAACATTCCACATTTATCTTTGCCAGGATCTATTGAAATTATCTTATTCATAATCATCTTGGTAGCTATCTATAAATGGGTATTCTTTGATTTTTAATTTCACAGAAACTTTATCAGCAGTATAACTATCTCCATTAGAAATTGATTCTAATGCAAACATATAATCATTTCTTTTCTCTAACTTTTCCGCTAATGTATTAATATCATTTGCATTGATTTGCAACTCTGAAATTAAAGAACCTCTTCTCTTAACTTCTGCCAATGTTGAAGACAAAAGGATTTTAATTTTTCTACTTATTAAAGCTCGCGTAAGCTGACCTTCATTGAATTCGATGCTTGAAATAATATCATTCTTCATCACGATATTTTTATTTTGAATAACTTCTGGAAATGCATAAACATAGTTCTCACCTTTCAATATATTTCCTGCAGAACGAATATTGACAACCCAAGTACCGCCTTGATTGATTATACTTTCAAGTCTTTCAATATGATCTTTTCTAACTAATAATATTCTTTTATTTGGTTGTTCTCCAGGTTTAATCCTAAGAAAAGAATAAAGGTTCGCACGTTGCAAAAGACTTTCAATTTCCTGCTTAGATTGATCAGAATTTTTAAATTCAAATGTAGTATTTGCTAGAGATTGTCCACTTGAAATAACTACATCTCCACTTCTTAATGCAATTAAATCTTTTTCTAAGCCTTTCAATTCTTTTTCTCCATTGGCAATTCTTATCTCTAACTTTTTTCTTTCTTCTTGGAGAGGGACCAATTCCAATCGACTTTGTTGTAATTTATTTTGCAAATCATCTAACTCAAATAAACCTACTCTTAATTGACGGCTGACCAAAAGCATTAATGACAATGAAACAGCACTAATTAAACTTCCAGTGAAAATAGTTATAAATACAGCTGTTCTTTTAGGTCTTAATTTAAAAATACTTAGTCTAGCTTTACCAACTCGACTTCCCAAGAGATCTCCAAGAGTCGATAAAAGACCCCCCAGAACAAGCAGAGAAATGATCAGAAGCCATCCTGTCACAGCAGTAGAGCAATAAAGTCAACGGTTTTTAATTTAATGATTAATATATTTCTTTCTACTTTTTAATTAAAGCGTTTTGCAAGAGCAATAGGGTCAAAAATAGTGATTTTCTTACGCTCTACCTCTAATAAACCAATATTTCTTAAATCTCCCAATAAACGAGTAATTGTGACTCGAGTAGAACCAATGGCCTCAGCAATAGCCTGATGAGAAAGACGAAGATCAATAGTAATACCCTTCTCTCCTGGTACTCCAAAATCTCTGCACAGTACTAGCAAAAAGCTAACTAAACGAGATGACATATCTCTATGAGTGAGAGTTTCAATCATCGTTTCTGTTTGCAAAATTCTCGTCGACAAACCCTGTAAAAGCAGCAATCCAACACCGGTATCTTCCTCGATCGCCTTTCTAACAGATGTTGCTGGGGCTGTAATCATTTCTACTCGCGTAAAAGCTACTGCGTGATAAAACCTGTCAGAACGATGGCCAGTCAGCAAAGAAAGAACACCAAATAAACTATTTTCCCTTAACAAAGCAACCGTAATTTCTTCACCTGATTCATAAACTCTTGAGAGTCTTACAGCGCCTCTCCTAATTAAATAAACTCTTTCAGCAGGGTCTCCTGGGAAAAAAATTGTTTTTGATCTATCAACAACCTCTGTGTTTGCGCCTGCAAGAGATCTAATTACATCTAATAAAGTTGAACGAACAAATGGGCCTGAATCATTTGACTTAGTCCCAGGCATTGGTGAAAATTTCGATTTTGAGTATCGAGTAAAGCCTCTAGTGGATTCGACCACGGTATCAATTCCAATCTTTGGACATTAGTTAGACCATATAAAACTAGATGTAGCCACCGTGACTTTTTTGAAGCTTAATCCTTTATTGACCTGAGATGCCCATGATATAAATCAAAAATCAAATAACCCCATTATCACCTTTTTAAAAGAAAATTTTTTCTTAAGGGTATTTTAGCACTATGTATGGTGTCATATTAGTTGTGAACTGACTCAACGACGCTAGATTAAAAATGAGATTGATTTCCGTTCGAAAAATTTAGATGACTTCAAGTATTAGATCAATTCAAAAAATTCCAGGCAAAGAACATGCAAATATACATGCTCTTCAAGAGTCTCCCACTCAATCTCAACTTCAACTTGTTCTTCCTCAAGGCCAACTTCAAATTCATACTTCAATAATTAGAGGTGGTTTCTCAGTAGTACTAAGCGAATCAATCAGAGTGGCTGGCCTAGGGAATAAAGTTTTAGTTGCTCAATTATTAAAAGGAGGCGTTGATCAAGGGCCCAACAAAGGTATTCAAATGTGTGGACAGCTTCATTGGCTGAGGCCTTCATTTACAGACTGCATTAGCGTTCACAAAAATACGCTGCCCGAAGAATCACAGATCTTCTTTCAAGAACGCATTAAAGAAATCTGGAACATTTGCAAGAATCAAATGAAAGAAGGTCTAATAGACCGATTGGTTATAGATGAAATAGGTCTTGCAATATCCTTTGGGTACTTGGATATAAATGATTTGATGTCCACTCTTGAAAACAAAGCACCTTCTACAGATGTAATTTTGACAGGACCTTCTATCCCTGCTCAAATAAGAATGATGGCAGACCAGGTTACAGAGCTACGCTGAAATAAAAATGCTCAAAAATGATCTTTGGATTACCCAGCAAGCAGAATCAGGAATGCTTGTCCCTTTTCAGAAGAACCTTATAAGACATCTAGACCCAGATTCAAAAGAAAGCCCTGTTTTAAGTTTCGGCTGTTCATCCTATGGATATGATTTAAGACTTTCTTCCAAAGAATTTTTGATTTTCCGTCATATCCCTGGGACTGTGATGAATCCCAAAAGGTTCAACCCTAAAAATCTTGAATCAACCTCACTTCACAAAGATAAAGATGGTGAATATTTTATTCTTCCTGCACATTCATACGGATTAGGAGTTGCACTAGAAAGAATGAAAGTTCCAGAAAACATTACAGTGATTTGTATTGGGAAAAGCACCTATGCTCGTTTAGGAATAATCGTCAATACAACACCTGCAGAAGCAAGCTGGGAGGGACACTTAACTCTTGAATTCAGTAATAGTTCTGGAGCAGATTGTAGAATTTATGCTAATGAAGGTATATGTCAATTGTTATTTTTCGAAGGTGATCCATGTGCAACAACTTATAGCGATCGAAAAGGCAAATATCAAGACCAGCCAGAGAAAGTTACTTTAGCAAAAATTTAATTATGAATTTAGTTCAGTTTATAACAGCAACTCCAAATGCTGAAAAGAATATGGCTTATATAGCCAGAGTAAGTAATCCCAATAATCAAGATAATGAAAATTTCACAAAATTACTAAAGTATTGCATTATTCACGAACATTGGAGTGTATTCGAACAAGCATATATGACTCTTCAAATAGACACTAATAGAGGAATAGCAGCCCAAATATTGCGACATAGATCATTTACCTTTCAAGAGTTTTCTCAAAGATATTCTGATAGCACTCAATTAGGCGAAATTCCTTTACCAGATCTAAGGCGTCAGGATCAGAAAAATAGGCAGAATTCAACATCAGATTTAGATCAAAATATAATTTCTGACTTCAAAGAGAAAATAAAAAATAACTTTAAAAGCAGCAAAGATTTATATGAAGACATGCTGAAAGCAGGAATTGCTAAAGAATGTGCAAGATTTGTTCTACCACTTGCAACACCAACAAGGATTTATATGACTGGTTCATGTAGATCATGGATTCACTACATATCCTTACGAACTGGGCATGGAACTCAAAAAGAACATATGAATATAGCGAATGAATGCCAAGCTATTTTTAAAGAAACTTTTCCTGTTGTCTCATCAGCACTTAGTTGGTAAAAAGTTCAACCATGACTTCTAGGACTAATGTTTTTTGTCGAGATATTTAATTTTGTTTTTCTAACAATTTGATCTGAAACCTTAGTACTTTTTAATTGATTTAATGAAAGTTCTTTTGATAACAAATCAAAAGAACTTTCCATTATTTGCTTTGATTGTAATCCAATTAATGCAGACTGAAATTCACCTTCTTTATTAAAAAAGTCAAAGTGTGGTATTCCATTAACATTATATTCTTGAACCAAATCATACCACATACTATTATCAACATTCAAAAGGACTAGATCTATATTATTTTCATATTGCTTTTCTAATTCAATCATATTTGGGGCCATTTGATTACAAACTTCACACCAATCAGCATAAAACTCTATTACAGTTGGTCTCCCATTAATTAGGGCTTGATTAGGATTCGGTGAGTTTCTTGCTAGTTGGTCAAGTTGTGATTGAGAATTAAAACCACCTCTAAACAGAAAAATAATGCCTATTAATACAAAACTAGATAAAATTAAAAAAATTCTCTGAAGAAAAGTTAAAGAGTTGTTTTCTTGTAATCCTTTCATAACAAAGAAAAACTCTTTAACAAATTAATTATATCCCCAATAATCATGTTTGTAGTAAATTTTTCTTTTTAATTCTTTAAGGTGGACAGATCAATACATTTATTCGAATTGCGTTCAAATAAAACTCTATATATAGGAAGTTTATTTATAATAGCATACTTTTCTCTTTCTGTTGTTATTTTAAATGGGTTAAATGCAATAAATCTAGTATTATTTGGATGGTTTTTAATAAAGCAATTAGTAGAAAGTATAAGTAATTCCATTTCTTCTAGAATTGAATAAACATCACTCTGAATGAAAAACTGAGATCCTTTTTCGAAAGTATTAGAAAGTAAAAAAAGTAATTCTGGTTGTAAAATTCTTCTTTTATAATGACGTCTTTTAAACCAAGGGTCTGGGAATTGTATCGATACTCTTTTTAATTTTGAATATCGAAGTTGATCAGCACAACTTTGCAAGCTAACATTTGCATTGCAAAATAAAAAAGCTAGGTTATTGAGATTTAGAAACTCTTTCTCTCGATTTGCAGATGATATTAAAGATGCTCGAATATCTAAACCTAAATAGTTCCAATTAGGATCTAATTGAGATAATTCAATTAAAAACTTACCTCTAGCGCAACCAATATCTATATGCAATGGTAATTCTTCTTTCTCATACAACGTATGAAATGCAGGCAATTCTCTATCAACCTGAAAAAAATGGCTAAGTGGGTTAACGTGCTGACGCATTTTTCAATGCTACTGAGAAATAATAAATTCAGAAGATTGAATCAGATCCCACAAACTGTACAGCGATGACTGATAATGATCATCTTCTGAATCTAATTTGTGCCAGAACTCCAATACCGCACTCTTGTTTGGCTGACATACCGGCTTACTGCAATCTTCTCTATTGGATTGCCTTTAGTTCTATTAATTTGGGCTTCTCTTAGGAAAGAAGAGCGGGTAGTGAGATTACTTGCAATCTATTGGAAAGTATCTAGCTTGATGCTAATAAGTATTCTTTTATTAACTGGTGAACAACAAATTGGTTATATAACCTCTTTTGTCTCACCAATTTTGATGATTGCATCTATCTGGTTTTGGATAGACATAAACGAAGAGCTAGAAGACTTACCTCCTTGGAGATCTTTGGCTTTAACAGTAAGAATTTGGCGTTGGATCATCACATTTTTAGGCCTAATTTATTCAGTCATTGCTTTTTCTAGCCTTAAATGCTTTCAGGCTATACAACAAAAAAGTTGTATAGCCTGGATAGAGCCCACCCAGCAACTCCATGAAATAATCAAAGGTATTTTCAATTTTTTATTTGGAGGGAGTTGGACAGAACCCTTAGCAGGTTTTATAGGTTATTTAGCTTTGATTGCATATCTCGTGGGATTGATTCAATGGTTTCTGATCAGATTACCCAAGCAAGGAAGGATAGCAGGAGATACATAGAAAAGTCTCAAGGGTCTTATATACACAATTTTTCTATTTGTAATCAAATATATTATTCAATAAAAAGTTTCCAAATTCACTTCACTTCATACTTTTTCTTACCAGTAAACTCTAGTAAGAATAGGCTTAAGTGTTAAAAATTAATCCTATAGTATGAGTAATAATAAATGAAAAACTACTCATGAAATTCATAAGGTCATAACAATATCAGCACATCTTTTACAAAGGTTTTCATATTGATGATTAGTTCCAATATCATGCTCATAATGCCAGCATCTATTACATTTTTTACCTCGTGCTCGTGCGATTTCAATAGTTCCAATCTCTGTATCATTACTGATAAGAATTTCTGCCCATGGTTCACCTTCAAATTGCAAACTGGATAATAATAACCAATCTCTTAAATTATCAACCTCAGGATTACCATTTATTTCTAGCCAATTTATTGCTTCTTTTAATAATGGTTTACTCAAATCAACTCTTGCTGCAGCCTCAAGTGAAGCACCTAAATGATTATTTATTCTACACTCTTCAAGTGTTTTATTAACAATGCTAATAAAAAGTCTTAATTCATTAATAGGTTTTACTAAAGATTCATTGCGCCAATCAGAAGGAACATCAGGCCAACCTCTTTGGAAGACAGATTCTTCTTTTAATTTATAAGGAATATTCTGCCAAATGTCCTCGGCCATATGAGGTAAAACGGGTGCAATAAAACCTGCAAAACGTTCAATAATTAAAGACATAACTGTTTGACATGATCTTCTTCTATAATCTTTTGGAGAACTAACATAAAGTCTATCCTTAGCAATATCTAAATAAAAGTTAGATAAATCAACAACGCAAAAACTCTGAATTATTTGAAAGAATTTAGAAAATTCATAATTATCAAAAGCTTTAGTAATCTGATCAATTACTTCAGCAGATCGATTAAGCATCCATCTATCTAAAATGGGCAATTCTCCCAAGGGTACAAAGTCTATTTCAGGGTCAAAATCATGCAAATTACCTAATAAGTACCTTGATGTATTTCGTACTTTTCTATATACATCAGAAAGTTGTTTTAAAATATTTGAACCAATAGGCACATCAACAGAGTAGTCAACAGAACTAACCCATAAACGCAAAACATCAGCTCCAAATGCTGGATCATTCTTTTTATTTGATCCACCATCAATAATTACAGCAGGGTCAATAATATTCCCAACAGATTTACTCATTTTTCTTCCATTTTCATCTAAAGCAAATCCATGCGTGAGAACTCGATTATATGGGGCTTGATTATTAACAGCGACAGAGGTAAGAAGCGAAGATTGAAACCACCCTCTATGTTGATCTGAACCCTCTAAATAAAGATCAGCAGGGTAATTCAGGCATTCCTTGCTAGAAGTAACTGCTTTCCAGCTTGAACCTGAATCAAACCAAACATCCATCGTATCTGTACCTTTTCTCCATCGATGAGCTTGATCGGCATAACTAGGAGGCAATAGTTCTGATTCATCTTTTTCCCACCAGATATCTGAGCCATTTTTAGATACAAGGTTTTGAATATGAGACAAAGTTTCTTCATTCAACAAAATGTCATCTCCTTCTTTCTCATAAAACACTGGTATAGGCACACCCCATGTCCTTTGCCTTGAGATACACCAATCACCCCTATCTTTAACCATTGAATTTATTCTATTTCGCCCAGAATCAGGAAGCCATTCAACAGATTCAATGGCTTCCATAGCACTCTCTCTAAATCCTTTAATAGAAGCAAACCATTGCTCAGTAGCTCGAAAAATAGTTGGTTTTTTGGTTCGCCAGTCATATGGATATCTATGTTCATAAGGGAAATGCTTCAGCAAAGACCCCTTAGATTCCAAAGCATTAATAATTGCCAAATTTGCATCTTTTAAAACATTTAAGCCTTCAAAAGGTCCAGCTTCAGATGTAAAAATTCCTCTTTCATCTACTGGACATAAAATTGGTAAATCATATTTTTTACCCGTATTAAAATCATCTACTCCATGACCAGGTGCAGTATGGACTAAACCTGTCCCAGATTCAGTTGTAATATAATCTCCACCAATAACTATTTGACCAATTCGATTAATTATTGGATTTTGATAAAATATACCTTCTAGGAAAGATCCTTGAACTTTCGCAAGTGGTAAAAAATCCTTACCGATAACCTCATTAAATTCTTTTAGGAGTGCATCAGCAACAAGAATTATTCTTCCAACATCATCTTTCGAGAAAACATATTCAAGGGTTGAATTAACTGCGACTGCCAAATTTGCAGGAAGTGTCCAAGGAGTCGTAGTCCAAATTGCCACCGATAAAGTTTGAGTAATTTCTTTTTGACTAGTAGGAAGTATTAAGCCTTGATTAGCAAGGTTCTCTCTCAAAGCATTAGGGACTTTAATAACAGGCAAAGTGACATAAATACTTTCACTAACATGGCCTTCTGGATACTCCAATTCCGCTTCTGCTAATGCTGTTTGAGAACTTGGACTCCAATGAACTGGCTTCAATCCTCGATATATATAACCTTTTAATACCATCTCTCCGAAGAGTTTAATTTGAGCCGCCTCGTAATTCTTATCAAGAGTTAAATAAGGTTGATCCCAATCTGCCCATATACCCCATCTCTTAAAACCTTGCATTTGAGCATCTATTTGTTTTCTTGCATATGCAGCAGCTTTCTTTCTTAATTTAATAGGGGTTAAGTCGGACCTTTGTTTTTTATCTAGTTTTTGGAGAACTTTTAATTCAATAGGTAGGCCATGACAGTCCCAGCCAGGTACAAATCGAACCTGTCTACCTCTCATTATGTTGAACTTATTAATTATGTCTTTAAGAACTTTATTCAAAGCATGTCCCATATGAAGTGCCCCATTGGCATAGGGAGGGCCATCATGCAAAGTAAAAACAGGTCCTTTATTACTTAATCCAAGTTCGAAATCTATTCCTTTTTCTTTCCAAAAAGCTTGTAATTCAGGCTCTCTAATAGTCGAGTTAGCTCGCATGCTAAAACTCGTCTTCAAAAGATTCAGTGTTTCTTTATAAGAAGGGCGCCCATCGCCCTCTTTGGAATTCGCCTGTTTCACAATGATATTTAATTAAAATTGATTATGATTCCTAAGAGGTCCAATTTTCAAATCAAAAGAATTTACTGAAATTTGAAAAGGACATTTCTCATCAACTACATATAGTTATCAAAAACACATTAGCTTCTTATATTAGAAACACATTCATTTGAGGTTTGAATAAAAACAAAAGACATCTAAACCACTCCTGATAAAAAACTAAAAAACCTTTTCTCTAATTAGGGTATTTTTCACAAAAATAAACTATCCGATAAAAGGAACACTAATGAGCTTCCACAAAATGAGGCTTTTTGCCTGCTAATATAACTAAAATCTCAAGAGCTTAGCCGCTGAGATCGATTGGCCCACCTGGCGGAATTGGTAGACGCGCTGGTTTTAGGTACCAGTGACTTCGGTCGTGGGAGTTCAAGTCTCCCGGTGGGCATAGATTAGTTATATAGAGTGGTGTATCACCTCCTTGGTTCAATCTCATAGTGCAATGAACCAAACCTTAAAGACCCCGAAAAAAATTCAACCTCCCAAAAAGCAATCATTATTTGATTGGCAAAAGGATATTCAGGATTATCTTGATCCTCCAGGTCAATTAAATATAACTTTAGGTTTATTTATTGGAGGCTATCTTTTAGCAACACTGAGCATATGGCAATGGTATCAAGGGAATTGGCCATTACCTGTTTTAGTGGCCCTGGCTTTTCTCTCTCTGCATATGGAAGGGACGGTAATTCATGACGCTTGCCACAATGCCGCTCACCCTAATCGCTGGATTAATCAAGCAATGGGACATGGTGCAGCAATTTTACTTGGATTTAGCTTTCCTGTTTTTACTAGAGTTCATTTAGAACACCATAAATATGTCAATGATCCCAAAAATGATCCTGACCATATTGTCAGTACTTTTGGGCCAGTTTGGTTAATTGCTCCAAGATTTTTTTATCATGAGTATTTCTTTTTTGAAAGAAAACTTTGGCGAAAATATGAACTTATGCAATGGGGGATTGAAAGAGGATTATTTATTTCAATAGTTCTAGCTGGTATAAAGTTTAATTTCATGAATGTAATTTATAACCTTTGGTTTGGACCAGCCTTAATGGTAGGTGTAACTTTAGGTATATTTTTCGATTATCTGCCTCATAGACCTTTTTTATCTAGGAACAGATGGAAAAACGCAAGGGTTTATCCGAGCAAAGTAATGAATTGGTTGATAATGGGGCAAAACTATCATCTTGTTCA
>CETG01018843.1_pt1 | contig 12024 bp, 7 predicted proteins | sample 361471 | NCBI WGS metagenome assembly CETG01 (sample SAMEA2622696, study PRJEB7988) | marine metagenome | isolation source: saline water (ENVO:00002010), including | reverse complement strand
CGCACCGTTAATGCGTACTCGCGTCCGTTCCATGGCGGCTTGGCGTCCTTAGGTTTATCCTTTTTGTTCTGCCATTCAAATACGAACTGAGGCCGAATTAGCGGCGAGTAGGTGGCGGAGTCCCATTCATACTTCGGCTTGTCGTAGTAGCGGACATTACGGAAGAAAGAGAGCATCTCGTAATAGTCCTGTTGCGAGATAGGATCGAACATATGGTCGTGACAACGGGCGCAGCCGACTGTTAGTCCCATGAAGGTTTCCGATGTGGTCTTGAGCATGTCATCGAGCCCATCAAATTCTGCCGCGCGTTTATCATCCGGTTCATCGTCCCAGACGCCGAGTCGATAAAAGCCGGTGGCGATCAGGCTGTCATTATCTACGTCCGGTAACTCATCTCCAGCAATCTGTTCTAGCACAAATCGGTCGTATGGCTTGTCCTCATTGAATGCGCGGATGACATAGTCGCGGTACTTCCACGCAAGCGGCTTCTCGTCGTCGCGCTCATAACCGTTTGTTTGGGCGAAGCGCACGACATCGAGCCAATGTCGACCCCAGCGCTCGCCGTATTGCGGGAGGGCAATCAGATAGTCGATCAATTTTGGCCAAGCATTTGGTGAGTTATCATTTACGAAAGCCTGTACCTCTTCGTAACTTGGTGGAAGTCCGATTAAGTCGAAGTAAGCTCGGCGGATCAATGTGGCTTGATCGGCAATCGAATTCACCGATATGCCCTTGGATTCGAGTTGTTTCTGGATCAACTGATCAATCGGCGCCTGACCGTTTGTCTTGTGCAAGCCGGGACGTTCGATGGGGCGGAATGCCCAGTACTTTCGATCCTCATCCGTGATTGAAAAAGCTTGTTCAAGCTTTGCCGAGGTCGAGATCGGTCCACTACTGGGCCAAGGGGCGCCAAGTCGAATCCACTGCTCGAGATCGGCAACATCCTGTTTGCCTAGTTTTTTTTTGGGCGGCATTTGCAGGTCGGCGTTGATATACTTAACCGCCTCGATCAATAGGCTTTTATCGGGATCATAGGGCGTGATGGCCGCACCGGAGTCTCCTCCCTTGAGGATAGCTTCGCGCGATGTCAGCAAAAGTTTGCCCTTATGCTTCTTCGCATCGTGACACTCAAAACAATTGCCTGCTAAGAGTGGCCGAATTTTGTTTTCAAAAAACTGGATACTCTCAGGCGGAAACGCCATCCTCTCCGCTTTGCCAAGCGGCAAGAACAGTGCTGCTAGGCCGCTCAATGCTCCGATGATGGACCGAAATAGATGCACTACACTTAAAGTTATAAAGCGTTCTATGTGTCCACGAACGCTAGGCAACTAATCCACCCTTGACGAGAGGAAATTAATCTAGGTACGGGATGGTCAACGGACCTTGCGGCAGTACTGCGACACGGGCCTCGGATCCTAGCATATTAAGCCGGCGAGTTACTTCTACACTGATATCAGGGCAAGATTTCAAATGGCATGCTGCAACGGTTTTTTCTTCTAGTAGGCTATGGACAAGTACCTCGGCTTTCTGCTGCACGAGCGCTTGAATTTGTGCCTGCCATTGTTCCGGGCGGACGAAGCCCGGCGTTGACAACATTGTCAATACTTCTTCGATAGATCCTGCGCTGCGCAGCAATTTATCTAGAGGGCTGCCTCCGGGAACACCTTCGCGGCATTCCGCAGCAAGTATGAGAGTGCCGCCCTCCTTCAGAATACGGGCACCTGCACTCATCCCTTTGACTCCTTGGTAGAGGTTCAAATCCAGTGGATAGCCGCTGTTTGTCGTGACAACGATTTCGAAAGGTTTCTCGACTCGTTGCATAGCTGATTTTTTAACAAATTCGCAACCAACTTTGTGTGCCTTGACGATGTCGCCGGCGAAGACGTTAGTAATATTGCGTTGTTCGTTGAGCGTCACGTTTAGCATGAAGCTTGACCCAGCTTTGAGTGCGATATCGCGCAGTTCCTCCCAGAGTGGATTGCCTAAGGTGACGCCAAAGGTTGCTTGTGGGTCCCCGATGTTTTTCGCACCGTGATTACTCATCACTGTGTCCAGCCCTGCGCAACCCGGCATGATGCCCTTTACGCCGCCGCTGAATCCTGCAAAAAAATGTGGTTCAATGAAGCCGGTAATGATCCGAAGATCAGCCTCGACGATGTGCCGGTTGAGCAGGGCGGGGGTACCGTCGGCGGTGGTCCCGACCTGCACGAGGGCGTCTTGATTTTCTGGCTCGTGATTGAGAACTCGGTAGTTGGAGACAATTTTCGGTGTGAGCATTGTTTCGAGTTCTTCCCGCGTATTGGGTCGATGAGTGCCGAGCTGGTTGAGCAGGGTGATGTTATCGCTTGGCCCACCGAGATATTCGAGCAGCCAGGGAATGATCCGTTCGTTCGGTGTGGCTCGGGTGAGGTCGGTGAATGCGATACAGATTTTTGTATCCGGTGAAATGTGTTCAAGTAGAGGAAGGCTATCAATGGGGTTTTGCAGCGCATTGAGCACAGTCGCCTTTTCGTCGACCAGACCGTCGATGTGCGTTGGCTCTATGACTGTGGTCCGATCGTCGGGAAGCTCGATGGCAAGATGCCCCAAGCCATATGCCAAGTTTACTCTCATTTGTAACGTGGCGGCAGGGTACAGTTATGTTCGCAACAAGCCAAACGCTTGATCGAACGCTTTAATTCCACGATAAATCGTCGGGGCTGTCGGCGAGGAGACGGTGTTCCCAGTTCAGACTTCGAAGGATTTCTCGCCAGGCTGCCTCATCTGGATTGCTGAAGACGAGTTCCGTCTTGGCCTGGCAGACCAGCCAGGATTTGCGTGCCAGTTCGCTCTCGAGTTGGCCTGGGCCCCAGCCGGAGTAGCCGAGGAACACCTCAATCTTGTGGTCAGGGTTGACCGAATTAGCGAGATCACTCAGTTCGTTCGGATCCTGAACGAGTGAAAGATTGTTCATCACATTGCCCTGAAACATGAATGCGTCGCTATGGAGAATATGCACTGAGGTCTCGTCTACTGGGCCGCCGCTCCGGGTGTGTTGGTTTTTCAATGGTATCGGCATGTCAAGGGGCAGCACGTCACCTACACGTTTATCATTAGGTTGATTGAGCACCAACCCAAAGGCGCCTTCAGGTGAGTGTTGGCACATCATGATGACCTTGTGGTGAAAACAGGATCCATACATTCCGCCGGCATCGAGCAGTAGGTACCCTTGCAGGCTCTGAAATCCCCCCTTCATCCGCCGGCTACCACCCTGACGATTTCCATCGTGTCACCCGCTTGCAGTTGGCGTTCAGAAAACTCTGAGGGCGACACAGCCTCACCGTTTAGTTCTACAACAACACTTCGGGGTGGCATGCCCTGTGCCTCAAGAAACCGTTGTAGCGACAGTGGTAATTCGACAGCGATTTCCTGCCCGTTTGCGATAACGGTCTGTTGCGTATCACTCATCCCTCTTGACGACATTTTGTTGTTGAATTCCGTACAAGTCAACTACCACAGCTTGGCCAGCCGGTGCCTCGCCGGTAGACTGGCCGAGATGAGTCTCCGCTCCATAGTTGCGCCGCTCCTCAAGTGGTTTGCTGAAAATGCCCGTGACCTACCATGGCGGCGTACGCGGGACCCATATGCCATCTGGGTGTCGGAAATTATGTTACAACAAACTCAGGTGAAGACGGTGATTCCGTATTGGGAACGTTGGATAAAGAAGCTGCCTGATATCACCGCTCTAGCTGATGCCAAGGAGGAGACAGTCTTCAAGTTGTGGGAAGGGTTAGGCTATTATTCACGGGTTCGGAACATGCAAAAGGCCGCGCGGTTGATCCGTGATTTGCATAAAGGTCGCTTTCCTTCCGGTTCTCAGGACATCTTGGAATTGCCCGGGGTGGGACGTTACACCTGCGGCGCAGTCTGCAGCATCGCATACAACCAGCCGGAACCGATTGTGGATGGTAACGTTATTCGGGTGATTTCGCGAGTGGCAGGCATAGACGAACCGATCAAGTCTAAGCCAGTAATGGATCGTGTTTGGTCCTATGCTAATGATTTGGTGAAGCACGCTATAGCACGACAAAAACCTGGCCAGCGAAACGCGTCCGCTTTCAATCAGTCTATGATGGAACTTGGTGCAATGGTCTGTACGCCTCGCAACCCGATTTGTAGCGAATGCCCCCTCAAGGGGCGCTGCGAGGCCCGAAAGAAAAACAAGATTGATTACATCCCAACTCTAGTAAAGCGGGCGGCAGTGATGAAGCGAAGATACATCGGCTTTATCATTATCTGGAATGGCAAGGTGTTCGTTCAGCGCAGGCTAAGTGGCGGAGTGAATGCTGGATTTTGGGAGTTTCCCAACTGGCAGGTGGATGCCAATGTCGATCCTGCTGATTTTGCTAAGGGTAATCTGTCGCTTAACCAGGTGCATTTGGAACTGCTAATTGTCATTAACCACTCGATTACACGCTACAGGAATAGACTCGAGATGTTCATATTGAGAGTTTCTCGAAAACCCTGCCTGGGAAGGCTTCATGGGGAATGGGTGCCTATGGCGAAAATTGATAAGCTTCCATTAACTGGAGCTCATAGAAAAGCGACTAAATATCTACAGGATTAATGTATATAAAACCCCCTGATTTTTTTGTAAGTGAATCAAAAAACATTTTTTTCTCGAAGCATAATGTATAGAGGTTTTAGGGTGTTAATATAATCATCACTCCAGGGCTCACACTCATATTCATAAGAATCCAAAGAACGCCAATTCGCTGCCAGAAGCTGAGAAATTTCAGAGCCTTTTCTAAGAAGCACGCAATAAAGCGAATGGTCCTCGAAAGGTTTAAGTTGCTTGTCGCTATGTTTAGCTAATACTTCCCATTTTTCTCCACTAGTAGACTTTATAATCCCTTGAAGGTCATAATGTCGGTTTGTGATATGAAAGATAATTTTTCCCTTGGAAGTGAGTTTTCTATCGTAAAGAGAAAAAGCCTCTTTTGTCAGCAAGTGAGTAGGAATTGCATCACTACTGAATGCATCAATCATGATGATGTCATATGCGTTGTCTTGGGCTTGTTCTAGTTGAATTCTAGCATCTCCTTCTACATTGGTAATGCTAGCTGAACAATCTGACAAATATGTGAAGTAGTCTTTAGCTATATCGATGATGCTAGGATCCAATTCATAGAAGGTTATTTTTTCCGGATTTTCAAAGTAAGTAGAGCATGCTCCGACACCTAAACCTATTATTGCTACATTTCGATTTTTCGTACTTTTATTTAGAAGATCTTTTAACGGGCCTTGGCTATGGTAATAGGATAGAGGATATTTTTTTGTGTAAGGGTGTATTATTTGAGAACCGTGCACAGTTGAGCCATGCCATAATGTTCTTAGAATTGGACCTTTTTCATTGAAAAGCGGGTCGTTTTCTGACCATTGAGGAAATATATCTTTGGGGTTTAAAGGTAGGTCTGCAACTTTATATATTCCATAGTAGTTGCGGTATTGATGAATTGGTTTACTGTCGAAAAATGGCACGATCATTCCCGTTTTTCGATTTGTTTTTTTCGTGGTTTGATACAGGGGTAAAGCAATGGCTAAGGCTCCCAATGCTGATAAATATGGTCTTTTTCTTAACGATAGAAACACAGATTCTCTCTTAATAGTTATTAGTGTTATAGCGAAAACTCCGACAATAATTGGGTATTCATTTAGGCCATTGAATACAGCCGGGGCGATTAAGCTTACAGCTATCCCTCCAATCCAGCCGCCAAGCGCTATTGCCAGATAAAAAACAGTCAATTGATTGCTAGATGGCCGAATGCGATACAATTCGCTATGTCCTACCATGGCTACGAAAAAAAGAGCTATTAAGTGCGCGGCGAGTTCCCAAAGTTCTCCAAGAGAAGGGGTGTAAAGTGAGCATAACCCTAATGTTGCCGCGCCAGGCCAAAAGGCATGCAGAAGGGATGAGGGTATTATTTTCTTTTGGCTGAATGTTAATACATAGCTTAATAAGTATAAAACTAACGGTAGAACCCAAACAAGAGGTACGGATCCTAGTTCAAGTGTAACAGCGTTTGAGACAGCCAGCATGAATCCTGAAGGTAGGGCACTTAAAAAGATCCATTTGATTATAGTGGTTGCTTTAATTCCGTTTGAACTTAGTGAAGTTGCATTAGTGTTTTCAGATTTATGAGTTGCTTTTTTCCAGCACAACCAAGCCGAGAAAACATAAATTAAATAAACCATGAACCAGAGGGTTTGTTGAACGCGCAAGCCTAATAGTGGTTCAAACAGAGCGATGTAAGCCAGAAGAGCTAAAATTGACCCAGCGTTTGAACTTGCATATAGTGAATATGGGGATTTTTCCTGGATGTTACTTCGGGTAAACCAGGATTGGGCAATAACACTTGTCGTAGCAAGTACGCCAAAGGGCAATGCAACATGGACTGTTAATTGCAAAAGGAGAAACCAAGCAGGGTTGCGATCACCTGGTGGGTTGAACCCGAAATGATTTGATAATGGGAGCCAAATCAATGGAGTTGCGACCAGCGCTATATGCCAACCCCCCAAACGCTTGGCGAAGAAATGGCAATACAAATACCCAATAAATAATACACCTTGAAAGAAAGTCAGGGTTGTCGTCCATACATGAAAAGATCCGCCATAAATAGGCAAAACTATTCTGGCGACCATGGGTTCCATTGTGAAAAGAAGAAAGGCGCCGAGAAAAACAAAACAATGCAGTTTAAAGCTGTCAGATAGTTGCATGTACTAGTTGTTGGTTATCTAAATTATAAGTTAATGAAAAAAGGATTATAAAGAATAATTTAATTTCCTGAAATTAAGAAAATTATGATTAAATCAATATTGAAATCCTATTAAAATCACTCCCAATCGAGTTTGAGTGGGACTTCTTTGCCGTTGGCGGCTTTGGATTCGTCAGCCGCTTGCATAAAGGCGTAGATTTCCAGGGTCTCCCGGGCGTTAACCGGGGACTTTCCACTTTCGAAAAAACGGATGACTGCTTCGACTAAAGGGGCATAGCCATCATAGTTGCCAACCTTTTGTTCGCCAGACTCGCACTTGGCTATGCCGCCGTAACCCTTGCCTTCGCGAAAGATTCCGATGCGATCGTCCTTCCATTTGCCGGTCACGATTATTTTTCCGCTTTCAGTGGTGCCGCGTTGGACCGACACGCAACCAGATCCCATCACAGTGAATAGCGACTCAACTCCGTGGATTCCATACCAGAACAGGTCTGGATGATGCGGCTCGAGGTGTGCAGGGCTGAAGGTCTCACAACGTAAAACTTTACCGTGTTTTCCAGCGCGCGCATCGAGGGTGGATTTGGCAAAACGTAGCGATGAGGAACTAAAGACTGGAACCTTGTGCCGTTTGGCTAAGCGGTAGATTTTCAGGCAGTCTTCGAGTGTGCCGGCTAGAGGCTTATCGATGAAAAGCGGTTTGCCGGCTTTAATCACATCTGTGGCGTGCTTGAGATGGGGGCGTCCGTCCACGTTTTCGACCATGACCGCGTCAACGTGACGACACATTTCAACCACGCTAGGGTAAAGCTTAACGCCCCATTTGCCGGTTAGTTCTGCAGTATATTTTTCCACCCGCGAGTAGCTAGACTCGATATCGGGACTGCTGTCCTTAACGGCGGCTGTCACCTTGCCGCCAGGAATATGATCCTTGGCCGACTTATCATTGAGGATGCGGGTGAAGGCGGTGACGTGCGAGGTGTCCAGCCCGACCATTCCGATGCGAAGATCTTTGGCTTGCAAGTTCAGCACTGCTGAGATTGCAAAAAGCCATACGAACCATCTTAAGATGTTCATGCAGGGATTTGAAACCATTGCGCTGTGAACGCAAGGGAATTACGGTTGTCGAGGCTTCGTTCTGGGGGTATTTTTTCTCCAGATGCCAATTCGTTCCTCAGTCACTGTTTTTGCTGTGCTAATGAATATGGTGTTTGGCCAAGCTGTGGGCGATGTCTCGGCGGATCATGCTGAGAAAATGGTTAAGGGCCTCAAACTCTTCAAAAGTGATGTGAGCGAAGTGCTCAAGCAGCATTGCGTGAAGTGTCACGGTGGAGAGAAGACGCGCGGGGGTTTTAACCTCACGACCCGTAAAGCGTTTTTAAAGGGGAGTGGAGAAGGAGTGGTTATCGTGCCCGGCAACGCCAAAGCCAGCCGGCTGCTGAAGTTGATTTCTCATCAGGAAAAGCCTTTTATGCCGGCCAAGGCAGAAAGACTCCCCCCTGAGGTCGTCGAAAAAATTGCGGCATGGATTGACACCGGTGCGCCTTATGACAAGCCGCTAGTTGATTCTAAGCTGGGACCAGTCGAAATGCAGATCACGGAAAGCGATCGGCAGTACTGGGCGTTTGCGCCGCTCGTAAAACCGGCCACTCCGACTGTTGAGGATAATCAATGGCCAGAGAATGAAATTGACCGATTCATCCTTGCCAAGCAAGAGGAGTCGAAGTTGCAGCCGAATCGGCGTGCGGAAAATCGGACTCTATTGCGCCGAGTGTACTACGATCTGATTGGCCTTCCTCCGACCCCGAAGGAGACTAAGGCGTTTCTTGCTTCAGCGGATGGCAACCCACGTACGGCACTGGAGAGCGTTGTGAATCGTTTGCTTAATTCTCCGCACTACGGCGAGCGCTGGGGCCGCCATTGGCTCGATCTTGCGCGCTATGCCGACAGCTTTGGTTTCGAGCAGGATACCGATCGACATCACGCATACCACTATCGCGACTTTGTCATTAAGGCGCACAATAACGATATGCCGTACAGTGAGTTTGTACGGTGGCAGATTGCCGGAGACGAGATCGAGCCGGACAACCCGCTGGCGATGATGGCTACCGGTTTTCTTGGTGCGGGGGTGTTTCCCACACAGTTGACAGAGAAAGAGTTCGAGTCTGCTCGCTATGATGAACTCGATGACATGGTCAACACCATCGGCACGGCGATGCTGGGCATGACCATTGGCTGTGCTCGTTGCCACGACCACAAATTTGATCCGATCCCCACTCGCGATTACTACCGCATGATTACCACCTTCGCGACGACGGTTCGGAGCGAGATCGACGTTGACCTCAATCCGGACAAGACCCGTGCCTCTTTGGTCAGATGGCAGGCGGAGCAGGACGCACTTAGTCAGGCGTTGGCCGAGTGGGAGCGCGATGCGTTGCCGGGGCGTTTCGCCAAGTGGCTCGAGAGCCGGCCGGCCAAGGTCGAGGCGCAATTCAAGTGGGCCTTGCTCGATAAACCGGAATTCAAGTCGCTCAACGGGGCGGGGATCGAGCGAAAGCAAGACGGATCGTTTTTATTAAAGGGCAAAAATCCGAGCGACGACCGCTGGGTAGTCACGACAAAGACTTCGTCGGCCCCGATCACGGGTGTTCGCATCGAGGCTCTAGCTGATTCATCACTGAAAAAGAACGGGCCGGGCCGGGCCGATAATGGCAATTTTTCATTAAGCGACCTCCGTGTGTTTGCAGAGCCGCTGGATGGCAGTAGCAAACGGGTGTCAGTGAAACTAGTCAACCCACAGTCGACTCATCAGCAGGACAAGGGCGACCTATCAGTGGCAAGTTCGATCGACAACAACAAGCGTAGCAGTGGTTGGGCGGTGGACCGTGGAGGTATTGGCAAGGCGCAGACGGCGGTTTTCGAGTTCGATTCACCGGTCATTTATCCAAGCGGCACAAAACTGACGCTAGAGCTGGATTTTTTCACCAACACAAAACACACAATCGGCCGGCCGCGCTTTGCCATCACCGGACAGCCGAAACCGATTTCACTTGAAGGCAGTACTCTATCCGGTCCATTAGCCAAGCTGCTAAAGGCGGTTAGCGAGGTAGGGGATTTTGGTAAACTGACGGAGGCCAAACGGAAGGAATTGATGAATGCCTATCTTCTGATCGATACCGAGTGGCAGGTGTACGACGCCAAGCTGCAGGCGCACAAGGAGGCCAAGCCAAAGCCGATGTCGACCGCACGGGTGCAGGTCAGTAGCGAGGGTTATAAACCGATCCGCCATCATGCAGACGGACGGGGTTTTCCGCATTTTTACAAGGATGTACACTTGCTCAAGCGAGGTGACCCAAGCCAAAAGCAGGAGAAAATGTCGCAGGGATTTTTGCGAGTGCTGACCAGTCGCGATAAAAATGAGCTGCATTGGCAGCAGGTCAAGCCGGAGTGGGCGCGTACCAGCTTCCGTCGTCGGTCATTGGCCGATTGGCTAGTTGATACCGAGCACGGTGCTGGGCATTTGTTGGCACGAGTAATAGTCAACCGGCTTTGGCAGCATCATTTAGGGCGTGGTATAGTGGCTACCCCTAGTGATTTTGGTTTGCAGGGTGAAATGCCTACGCATCCGGAGTTGCTGGACTGGTTGGCCGGTGAGTTGATCAACAACGGTTGGAGGCTCAAACCGCTCCACAAGAAGATCATCATGAGCGCGACTTATGCGCAGAGTGCCGAGTTTGCACAGGCAAAGGCCGCAGTTGATCCTGAGAACCGATTGCATTGGCGCCGCACTCCGCGTCGGCTCGAGGCCGAACCTATCAGAGATAGCTTGCTTGCAGTCAGCGGCCTGCTGGACACTACCATGTTTGGCAAGGGTACGCTCGATCCGGAGATGAAGCGCCGCAGTGTTTATTTCCAGATAAAGCGGAGCAAACTCATTCCGACGATGCAGTTGTTCGACTCTCCAGAACCGTTGGTTGGTCAGGGTACGCGGCCCTCGACCATTATTTCTCCCCAGGCGTTGTTGTTCATGAACAACAGGCAGGTGCGCGAGGCATCGCTTACGCTTGCGAGTCGGTACGAGTTTGACTCTGTCGAAAACGCTGTGAAGAATGGTTACGAATCAGTAGTCGGGCGAAGCCCCACTCCGGCCGAGCAACAGGCTACGACACGATTTATTGAGTCGCAGGAATTGAGCTACTTCAAGTCTGGAAGTAAAGATGGACGCAAACTCGCCTTGGCGGACTTTGCTCAGGTTCTCTTTGGGTTGAATGAGTTTGTGTACGTATATTGATTCACCAACAGATTTTGGTTTAGAGTGGTTAATATGAAATATGCAAAGGATTTAGACGAATCGGCTTGTTTGACTCGTCGGTCGATGTTGCAGAGGTGCGGTATGGGTGTAGGTGCTCTTGGCCTGTGGAGCCTATTGCGACAGGAGGGTTTGGCCGGTTCAAGTACGTTGTCGCCCAAGTGGCCGCACTTTGCGCCTAGGGCTAAATCGGTGATCTGGATTTTTGCTAATGGCGGCCATAGTCACGTAGATACTTGGGATTACAAGCCGGCCTTGGCCAAGCGCAATGGACAGACACTGGATGGCTTTGACCGTTTCACTGGATTTTTTGCCAATGCTGTGGGTGGGCTGATGAAGAGCCCTTTTGAGTTTAAGCCATACGGGCAGTGTGGTAAGCACATCTCTTCCATTTTTCCAAATCTCTCCCGTCATGTGGACCGGATGGCGTTTGTTCATTCCGGTCATACGGAGAGCAATAACCACTCTCCAGCGTTGTTCATGATGAACTGCGGCTTGCCTCGAATGGGGTATCCTTGTGTGGGTTCTTGGGTGACGTATGGTTTGGGCAACAGCAGTAGTAGTCTGCCGGCGTTCGTCGTGATGAGTGATCCGAAAGGACGCGGTCTGCCTAAGGGCCATGCGGCTAATTGGGGTGCCGGTTTTTTACCGAGCGTGTATCAGGGGACGCATTTTCGCCCATCTGGTGACCCAATCGACAATCTGTATCGGCCGCAAGAGATGACTCAATTGCAACAGCGGCGGCAACTGGACTTGTTGCGGCGCCTAAACAGGCAGCATCTTAAGACCAAGCCGTACGAGGAGGAACTGGAGGCTCGCATTCAGAGTTTTGAATTGGCCTACCGGATGCAGAGTGCAGCGCCAGACGCGTTAAATGTTGGACAGGAACCAGAACACATCCAGCGGCTATATGGCTTGGACGACGATCGTTGCAAACACATTGCTGCGCAGTGTCTCACAGCA
>CETG01111215.1_pt1 | contig 12030 bp, 10 predicted proteins | sample 361471 | NCBI WGS metagenome assembly CETG01 (sample SAMEA2622696, study PRJEB7988) | marine metagenome | isolation source: saline water (ENVO:00002010), including | reverse complement strand
GAATCGCGCTTCTGCTCATGCGAAAACCTTAAGTAGAGAAGAGGATTAATAATTCACACCTGGGATTGAGAGTCTTGTCCTTGAGTGATGATCAAAGAAAAGAAATGACATGATCCTTATCTCCTTTTAAGGAATTCAGAACAATAATCACTTGCTTAATTGAATTGGGCTCAACAAAAGGACTGCAACAATGCTTTAAATAGATGTACTCTTCATCAGAAAAGACAAAGAATCACTAATATCCAGGGCAATTCTCAATGATACAATGATGCGCTAATTTTTTCTAGTCTAAAATTTCATTTCAAGGTAAATCAAATAATCTTCTTGCATTAGCAGTACTGCTAGTAGCTATTTCACTGAAAGATTGATTTCTCAGTTCTGCTATTTTTGCTGCAACTTTTTCCACATTTGCTGGTTCATTCCTCTTCCCTCTAAAAGGCACTGGCGACAAAAAAGGGCAATCCGTTTCAACTAAAAAACGATTTTCAGGAACTTCTCTAGCGCAATCTTGGATTTGCAAAGCTTTAGGGAAAGTTACCGTACCACTAAAACTTATATAAAAGCCTAGCTCTAAAAAACTTCGCATTTCATCAAGAGTTCCTCCCCAGCAATGCATGACACCTTTCGGACATTCTCCTGTCTGTTGCATTGTCCCCAGTAATTGCAACATTTCTTGAGCAGCATCTCTGCAATGAACAATTACTGGCAGATTCAATTCATTAGCAAGATCTAGCTGTGGTTTTAATATATTTAACTGCTCATTCAGATTTGAATCTCTAAAAAGATCCAGTCCCAGCTCACCTATCGCAATAACACGCGAATCATCTTTCACAGCATTTCTAAGAATTTCAAGCGTATTTAATTCCCAATTTTGAGTATCCAGAGGGTGGACCCCCACAGCATATCTCAACTCAGGGAAACGATCTGCCAATGATCTAATCGAAGGTATCTCAGATGGCTCTACACAAGCATGCAATAAACTTTTAACGCCTGCAGCTCTCCATCTCGAGGCAACTTCGTCAAGATCTTCTCGAAAATTCTCGAAAACAATATGGCAATGTGTATCTATGAGAGTATCTGATTTCACTTCCCGAAAGCTATTAAATTCTATTTTGCACTCTTATTTAAGAAATTTTCAAATATTGCTTTTAAAAAGATTACTAAGTAGTTACATTAGATTAGGTGATTTTTTTTATCACTGAACTTAGTCGAGATTTCTGATGAGCCCCATTATTAGGGTGTAAGACACCCCTCTTAACTGCTTTATCAATCTTACTGAAAGCCTCATTAACACTTAGCTGAATTTCTTTTTTTCCATTCTCACTAGGATTATTTTCATAGTCATCACATTGAGAAAAACACCTCTTAATCAAAGTTCTTACAGCAGATCTATAAGTTTTGTTTTCCATACGATTGCGTTCAGCTACCTGAATTCGCTTCTTTGCAGAGTTGGTATTTGCCACAGAGGCTTACAATTTTTTATAGATTAATACATTACATTAGCTCACGACGTTTTCGTTAGATCTCTATAAAAGGCATCAAAATAGAATTAAAATTGTTGATATCATCAAATTGATAGGAGTTAATTTTGCAGGTCTTAGATCCAACTAGAAATCAAGACCAAAATCCAATAATGGATTTAAGAATATGCTGCATTAATGATCCCCAAAAAGCAATAAAGCAATTAGATTTTATAACCGCAAGAACTTCTGGAGACTCTCAAAGAAAAGCGATTGATACGGTAGAGCTCATTCTGGAAGATGTAAAAAAAAATGGTGACTCAGCAATCATTGAATATACAAAAAGATTTGATGGCTTTACTGCTAATCCACTCAATGTTGGATCAAAACAACTTTCAGCAGCTTGGGATAAAACTCCTAGATCCCTCAAAAAGGCTCTGGAAACTGCTTATCAACGGATAAAAGACTTTCATCAATTACAAATCCCAAAAGATATAACAGTAGAAGGAGTCTATGGAGAAAGACTTGGCCGAAGATGGAGGCCGGTTCAAAAAGCTGGTATTTATGTCCCTGGAGGAAGAGCCGCTTATCCGAGTACTGTTCTAATGAATGCCGTTCCAGCATTAGTTGCTGGTGTAGAAGAATTAATCATGGTCACTCCTGCTGGCAATGATGGCTGCATCAATCAAACGGTTCTTGCTGCAGCACACTTAGTAGGGATTAAAAAATTATTTCGAATAGGCGGGGCCCAAGCAATCGCAGCAATGGCTTATGGCACAGAATCCATTCCAAAAGTTGACGTAATTAGTGGACCTGGAAATCTTTATGTCACATTGGCCAAAAAATTAGTTTATGGAAAAGTAGGAATAGATTCTCTTGCGGGACCAAGCGAAGTTTTAATAATTGCAGATCACACTGCAAAGATTGAACAAATTGCAACTGATTTGCTTGCCCAAGCAGAACATGACCCACTCGCTGCTGCAATATTAATAACAACAGAAAAAGATCTTGCAGATGCTATTCAAGCTGAAATAAAAACACAATTAGCCAATCATCCCAGAGAAGAAGTTTGTAGAAAATCATTGCAAAATTGGGGCCTAATAATTATCTGCAAAGACCTTAAAGAATGTGCTGAATTAAGTGATCAATTTGCTCCAGAGCATCTGGAACTGCTTGTTGAAAATCCTAATGATTTAGCGAAAATAATTAAAAATGCAGGAGCAATTTTTCTAGGACCTTGGACACCTGAAGCAATTGGAGACTACCTAGCTGGACCTAATCACACTTTACCAACATCGGGCACTGCCAGATTTAGTGGGGCATTAGGCGTTGAAACTTTTATGAAAAATACATCCATGATTGAATTTACAAAAAATGCACTCAAAAATACACAAGATGACGTCATTTCTTTAGCAAATAGTGAAGGCCTACACAGCCATGCTGAATCGATAAAAATAAGATCTTCTAATTCTTTAGCAACCGATTAACCCCTGCTATTCCATTTTCTATTTGGCCAACCAAAACCTCATCTGCAAGATTTACAAATAGGCCATTTTCTAAAACACCTGGAATATTATTAAGTTCCTTTTCAAGGTTTTCAGGGTTCACAATACCGTCTGGGAATTTCAAATCGAGTATTAGGTTTCCCTGGTCAGTTACTACAGGACCTGCTTTTTTAACGGCCATTCGCAACTGAGCACATGCACCTAAGTCTTTTAATTTATTTTGTACATGGTTCCATGCTGATGGCAAAACCTCTACTGGTAGCAAAAACTCAAGATTGAGTTTATTAACTAGTTTTGTTGAATCCACTACGACTACAAATCTTTCAGCAAGAGCAGCAACAAGTTTTTCCTGTACATGGCAAGCCCCTCCTCCTTTGATTAATTGAAAAGAAGGATCAACCTCATCGGCTCCATCTATGGCTAAATCAATCTTAGAAATGGCAGAAAAACTTCTTAAGGGTATTCCCAACTCTGAAGCCAAGACTTCACCTTGAAAGGAAGTAGTGACTCCAATAACATTTTTAAAAGTTCCATCTGCAATCTTCTTCCCTAAGGCCTTTATCATTAAGGCAGCTGTTGAACCAGAACCAAGACCTAATATCATTCCGTCTTGAATTTGATCTATTGCTGCTTTAGCAACAGCTTCTTTCATTTGTATTTGAAGTTCAGACATCATTCTTTGTTGTTAGTCGCCAGACAGTAGCAAGATTTCTACCCAAGACCAGGTAAAGGGTCAGGTTTTATAGAAAGTTTTATCTCTTGACTATTGCGCAAAATCTTCAAATCAAAGGGTCTTCCAATTTCGGATTCTTCTACCTGTTCAAGTAAAGACTGCGGATTATCTATTTGAATCCCTTCTGCATAAATAACAAGATCACCTCTTCGTAATCCTGCTCGATCAGCTGGACTATCTGGAATAACTGCTTGAACTAATGCCCCAGTTCTTTCTGGTAAGACCATTAATGAATTTGGATCACGATTATGTTCTTTTGCAATTCGAGCGTTCAAAGAAACTAATTGAACTCCTAAATAAGGATGAACAACTTTTCCTTCTATCAGTAGTTGCTCAGATATTTTCTTCGCAAGATTTATTGGTATTGCAAAACCCAGACCAGCTCCTGGCCCTGATCTAACCAAAGTATTAATCCCAATAACTTGTCCACTGGCATTGACCAAAGGTCCACCAGAATTACCTGGATTAATCGCAGCATCTGTTTGAATTAAATCTAATCTTTTATCAGAGAATCCAAGGCTATTTATATCTCTATGCAAACTACTAACAATCCCCAGGGTAACTGTCCTTTCCAAGCCATATGGAGTCCCCAACGCTATTGCCCAATCACCAACTTCAAGATCCTCTGAGTTCCCTATAGGAGCTGCTGAAAAAGTTGAACTTCCATTTAATCGAACAAGCGCGATATCTGTCACTTCATCACTCCCAACTACAATTCCCTCGCATTCTTGACCATTAGCGAGAGTGACACTTACTTCATCTACTCTTTCAACAACATGAGCATTTGTAAGAACAAGACCATTTTCATCGATCAATACTCCCGAACCCTGGCCTCGCTCTTTTTCAGGGCTAAGGCCTGGCTCACCAAGCAATTCCCTTAAAAGTGGATCCAATAAAGTTGGATCAAAATCCTGGCGCTCTAGTTTTCTTTCAGTATCTATCCTCACAACTGAAGAACCTACATTTTTGACAGCCTCTGCAACGAAACTATGTTCTTGACTAGAATCAAAAGTCTGAAATGCATCTAAAGGCTGAATCCCAATCGAAATTGTCAAAAAAAACAAACATAAGAATTTCTGAAGAGAAATTATTTTTCTTTGGGCCTCAATCAATTGCATTAAGCATATATTCAAGATCTTAGTGGAAAAATTAAAAGTCTAGAGTCCTAAATATCTAGATTTTTTATTCAGGAAAATACTTAATTTTTGATAATCAAGTAGTATAAAAATATGCCTAACGGTGCCTCCTTAAATTGAGGCAGGTTAAAACTTAAACCGATTGGGCTAACTGCCCAATCAAAATCCTGCCCACTGTTGAATTCTCTAGTCATTGACATAAAAGAAGTTGCCAACAGGACAGCCTCCAAGAAGGGTTTTGAAGTAATCAATTTGGAATTACATACTCAACTCAACCCAATGACGATCCAACTACAAATCCAACCACAAGGAGGTGGTGATGTTTCTTTAGATGATTGCACACTTCTGACTCAACCAATCATTGATGCGTTTGATGATTCAGAGCTCCTTACTAGCTCTTATGTCCTTGAGATAAGTAGTCCTGGCATTAGTGAATTCCTACAAGAAGATAGAGATTTTGAAACCTTTAAAGGTTTTCCTATCGAAGTAAGTTTTATTAATGAACATCAAAAAGAACTCAAAAAAATTGGCTTGCTTTATGAAAAAAACAAAGATGAATTAAAGCTCAATTGCAAAGGAAGGATTATTATTATTCCGCTTTTAAAGGTTTTAAAAGTTCGCCTAACTAACACTAAAGAATAATTTACTTAAACTTCAAATTCTCTCTTCAAAAACCTTATTAACCCATCATCGATGGCACTTGTTCTTCTCCCTGGTCTGAATAATTTAATCGAAGATATAAGTGAGGAGAAAAAACTCCCCTCACAAGTCGTAGAAGCGGCACTTCGAGAAGCTTTATTAAAAGGCTATGAAAGATATAGAAAAACTCTTTATATAGGGATAAGCCAAGACCCTTTTGAAGAAGAATATTTCAGTAATTTTGATGTTGGTTTAGATCTAGAAGCCGAAGGGTACAGGGTTTTAGCAAGTAAAATTATAGTAGAAGAAATAGAAAGTGAAGATCATCAAATAGCTTTAGCTGAAGTCATGCAAGTCGCAGATGATGCACAAATAGGAGACACAGTTGTTCTCGACGTAACTCCTGAGAAAGAAGAGTTTGGGAGAATGGCTGCAACTACAACCAAGCAAGTTCTTGCGCAAAAACTTCGTGATCAACAACGAAGAATGATTCAAGAAGAATTTGCTGATCTTGAAGATCCAGTATTAACTGCCCGTGTGATTCGTTTTGAACGTCAATCAGTAATTATGGCCGTTAGTTCTGGACTAGGTAGACCTGAAGTCGAAGCAGAATTACCTAGAAAAGACCAACTACCTAATGATAATTATCGTGCAAATGCAACCTTTAAAGTTTTTCTAAAAGAAGTAAGTGAAGTTCCGAGAAAAGGACCTCAACTTTTTGTAAGCAGATCAAATGCTGGATTAGTAGTTTATTTATTTGAGAATGAAGTCCCTGAAATTCAAGAAGGTTCTGTGAAAATCGTTGCTGTTGCTAGAGAAGCAAATCCTCCATCTAGATCTGTAGGACCACGCACCAAAGTTGCTGTTGACAGTCTTGAAAGAGAAGTAGACCCTGTGGGAGCCTGCATAGGAGCACGAGGATCGAGGATTCAACAGGTCGTCAATGAATTAAGAGGTGAAAAAATAGATGTCATACGATGGTCCTCAGATCCAGTGGAATATATCTCTAATTCTCTAAGCCCTTCAAGAGTGGAAATGGTCAGATTAGTAGACCCTGAAGGACAGCATGCTCATGTTCTTGTCCCTCCAGATCAACTCAGTCTTGCGATTGGCAGAGAAGGTCAAAACGTCCGTCTTGCAGCAAGACTTACAGGATGGAAAATAGATATTAAAAACTCACAAGAATATGATCAGGCTGCAGAGGATGCAGTCGTTTCTGAACTAATTGCTAATAGAGAAGAAGAAGAGGCACTTCAAAGAGAAGCAGAAGAAAGATTAGAAGCAGAACAAGCTGCTCGTGCAGAAGAAGATGCAAGGTTAAGAGAGCTATATCCACTCCCAGAAGATGAGGAAGATTATGATCCTGCATTAAATAATTTAGACAGCGAAGAATCAAACTCAAATATTAATGATCAAGACTCAGATAACTCTGATTCCAAATCAGAAAAAAATTTAGAATCAGAGGATAGAACCCGGTGAACCAAACTGGCGTCCTTCGTCGCTGCGTTACTTGCAGAAAAATTGTTGATCGAAATCAACTTTTAAAAGTAACAAGAGATCATAAGGATGGAGTAATTCTTGAAGGAGGAATGGGCAGATCTGCCTATATTTGTCCTAACGAGAATTGCCTTCAAGAAGCTTTGCGTCGAAAACTTTTACAAAAAGCTCTTAGATGTCAAGTTGACTTAAAGGTTATAGAAATCCTCCAAGATCGACTAAATCACTGCAATGATTCAGTCGGTAAGGCAAGATAAATGTAAATGCCTTTAAGGCTAAAACTCACCACGAACCTGACTGAACAGAAACTTTAATGACAATCAGAGGTAAAATCAGGATCTATGAATTATCCAGGGACTTAGATCTGGATAATAAAAATGTGCTTGACGCTGCCAAAAAACTATCAATCTCTGTAAAAAGCCACAGTAGCTCTATTAGTGAAGATGAAGCAAAAGCCATTAAAAGCTTATTAAGAAAAAATCAACCTAATAATTCTGCGAAAAGAGGAAATCCTCAAGCTAAGAAAGAAATTCTTTCTGTAAAAAAATCTGATCCTCAGATTAAGCAAATCCAAAAATCAGAAAAGAAGAAGTCCGCAGCAAAGTCATCTGAAAAACCAATAAAAAAAGAACCTCAAATTCAATCTCTTTCACCAAAGCCTATAGAGTTTACTAAAGCTCATTCCGAGAAGAAACAAGCAAAATCTATATCCCCAAAAAGCACCTCTCAAATACAATCAAATAATGCACTCCCCTCCAAAAGGCCTTTATCTAAACCAATATTAATTAACCCACCTCAACCAAAACCACCTGTTTCCCCATCTCCCCAAAAAGTCCCAAGTAAAGCAACTACTCAAAAGCAAAGCGAGAATTTAAATAAAAAAATTCAACCAAATGAAAAAACAAAACCACCTTTGAATAGAAAATTTAAATTAGATGATAAAAACAAACCTCAGCAAAATATAAATAAATCTGAGAAAGCTCCTAAAAAAGTTAATCCTCCAGAGTTGTTTGGAGCTCCTATAAGACGAGAAAGACCTTTAACTAATTCAAATCAAAAAAATCTAAGCAGTCGTCCACCTTTTTCTTCAAAAGCAGGAGCACCGCAAAACGGAAACAACAATTCTCAAAGAAGTCCTGAAACACCCTTAAGGCCTTCTCCACCAATGAGACAAGCCAGACCAGGAATTCCTCCCAATACCAACAGGCCCGGCGGACCTCAAGGTAGGCCAGGGATGCCTAATAGGCCTGGCCCAGGTGGACAACAAGGCAGGCCAGGGATGTCTAATCGGCCTGGCCCAGGCGGACAACAAGGTAGACCAGGGATGCCTAATAGACCTGGTCCAGGTGGACAACAAGGTAGGCCAGGGATGCCTAATAGGCCTGGTCCAGGTGGACAACAAGGCAGACCAGGAATGCCTAACAGACCTGGTCCAGGTGGACAACAAGGCAGACCAGGGATGCCTGGTAGGGCTGGTAGACCAGGCATGCCTGGTCGGGCTGGTAGGCCAGGGTCTCAAAATAGACCTGGTGGGCAACAAGGCCGACCAGGCATGCCATCTGGAATGAGAAAACCAGTTGCACCTGGCGAACTGATGCAATTGCAAAAACCTTCTAGCAGGCCAGGAAGTCCACCTCCTAAGAAGCCCGACAGTACTGGAACTAATGCAAACAAACCTAGAAGGGATAATTCTTCACAAAAGCAGCCGACAAATAGACCAACCGCTCCAACAGCTCCCAAAAAGCCCTTTCATAGGCCTGGTTCTAATGCACCTAGAAAATCCAGACCCGACTGGGATGACAGTGCAAAACTTGAAGCCCTAAGAAGTAAATCGAACCAAAAACAAAGGCAACAAAAAGTTCGCATTATTGGTGAAAATGATGATGCGCTTACAACAGAAACCAGTGGTTTTGCTGGCGAACAAAAGACGACATTATCTTCAGCAAGTTTAGCAAGACCAGCTAAACCAAAATCGACAGAAAAAGGTTCCGCCAAGCCGAAGGCGGCAATGCGTAAAAGGAAAAAAGAGACTACTCGTCAAAGACAACGTCGAAGAGCCATGGAACTTCGCGCATCTCGGGAAGCGAAGCAAGTTAGGCCTGAGATGATAGTAGTTCCAGAAGAAAATCTGACTGTGCAAGAACTCGCTGACAAACTTAGTGTGGAGAGTTCAGAAATTATTAAATCTTTATTCTTCAAAGGTATTACAGCAACTGTTACTCAATCTCTTGATTTATCTACGATTGAAACAGTTGCCCAAGAGTTTGGGGTACCTGTACTTGAAGACGACATAGAAGAAGCTGCAAAGAAAACTGTTGAGATGATTGAAGAATCTGATATTGAACACTTAATAAAAAGACCTCCAGTAGTTACCGTTATGGGTCATGTTGACCATGGGAAAACTAGTCTTCTTGATGCTATTAGGGAAGCAAGGGTTGCCGCAGGAGAAGCAGGAGGAATTACTCAACATATTGGCGCCTATCAAGTTGAGATAAAACATGAGAAGAAAAATCGAACACTAACTTTCCTTGATACTCCTGGCCACGAAGCATTCACTGCAATGAGAGCTAGAGGGACAAAAGTTACTGATGTAGCTGTTCTTGTAGTTGCAGCTGATGATGGAGTACGTCCACAAACTCTTGAAGCAATAAGTCATGCTCGTGCTGCAGAAGTTCCTATTGTTGTTGCTATTAATAAAATTGATAAAGAAGGTTCCTCACCTGATCGCGTTAAACAGGAGCTATCTGATCAAAATCTAATTTCAGAAGAATGGGGAGGAGACGTTGTTATGGTCCCTGTAAGCGCAATAAAAGGTGAAAATATAGACAAGCTTCTAGAGATGATTCTCTTGGTTAGCGAAGTCGAAGATCTTCAAGCGAACCCAAAAAGACTAGCCAGAGGAACAGTTATCGAAGCCCATCTAGATAAAGCGAAAGGTCCAGTTGCCACACTTCTTGTTCAGAATGGGACACTTAAATCCGGTGATGTGATTGCAGCTGGTGCAGTCCTTGGAAAAATCAGAGCGATGGTCGACGAAAATGGTACCCGATTAAAACTGGCAGGTCCTTCATGTCCTGTGGAAGCACTTGGCTTTAATGAAGTACCTACAGCGGGAGATGAGTTTGAAGTTTACCCAGACGAAAAATCTGCTAGGTCTGTAGTTGGTGACAGAGCATCTGATGCCAGAGCAACTCGACTAGCCCAACAAATGGCTACTCGCCGCGTTTCACTTTCTGGAATGTCCGGCCAGGCTAATGAAGGAGATCTCAAGGAATTAAATATCATTCTTAAGGCTGATGTCCAAGGAAGTATCGAAGCAATTTTAGGTTCACTAGAACAACTACCAAAAGATGAAGTTCAAGTAAGAGTTTTACTATCTGCACCTGGAGAAATTACTGAAACAGATATTGATCTAGCTGCTGCATCAGGAGCAGTCATTGTTGGTTTTAATACATCCATGGCATCTGGAGCGAAAAGGGCAGCAGATTCTTCAGGAGTAGACGTTAGAGATTATGAAGTTATTTACAAGCTTCTGGAAGATATTCAATTAGCTATGGAAGGATTACTAGAACCCGATCTAGTTGAAGAATCATTAGGGGAAGCTGAAGTCAGAGCAATATTTACCATTGGAAGGAGTGCCGTTGCAGGCTGCTATGTCACTAATGGCAAATTACAGCGCAATTGTAGAGTAAGAGTTAACAGAGGTTCTGAAATTGTCTACGAAGGAGATTTAGATTCACTTCGTAGAAATAAAGATGATGTCAAGGATGTGGCTACCGGCTTTGAATGCGGTGTAGGTTCAGATCGTTTCTCCAACTGGAAAGAGGGTGATCGTATTTCAGCATTCAAAATGGTTACTCAAAAACGTAAATTAAATAACTAAATTCAAAGACAACTTATTCGCAGAGAAGCCATGAATCATTTTTTTGGATGTTAATCATCTTTTTTACGGTCGAACCAAATTAAACCTCCAAACAATAAAAATGCTCCTCCTTGGATCCCTAAATCACTAATTAAAACTTTCTCTCCAAAACCAACTCTAGTTAACATAATTAATAGTCCCAAAGAAGCAGCTCCAAAAAAAATAAACCAAAGAACTCTCCTGGGACCGTAAAAAGGATTTTTTGTTTCTTTAAGAAGTTTCTCTCGAAGCTGAGGATTTATTTTAGGATCTGGTTTTGGAATTTGGCTTTTGGATGTAGGCATGAATCTAAATGTTAAGTTCTCTTTGTCGCCGGTGTAGCTCAGAGGTAGAGCAACTGATTCGTAACCAGTAGGTCGTTGGTTCAATTCCAATCACCGGCATTGATAAAGAACAATAAAACTTAGCCTAGTATTCTGCTTCATTATAAGAAGCAACAGACAAATCAAATACTTCAACTGATCACTTAAATATATAGTAGATGAATAATCTCCACCTTATTGGAGGATTTAATTGGCAATCACTACTAACTCAGCTCTGATAGGAATTGTCCTCATCATAATTGGGATGATTGTAAAATTTGAACTAAAGGTCATCAATACTGAAGAACAACAAGAAATGGGTGAAGGCAATACTAAAAATCAATAAAGCAGTGTCTCACAAAATTTTTTCAGGAATTGTAAAATCACAAAAGAAAAAATAGTTAATAAAAACTTTTTTTGATTATAGTAGCTTGAATTATGGATCCCTCTTCAAATCTAAATCAAACTGAAAGGGTCTTATTTATAAGATTACCTTGTAATCCAATTTTTCCTATTGGGCCAATATATTTAGCAGATTATTTACATAAATGTTTTCCTGAATTAGTACAAAAAATAATTGATTTAGCTGCCCTTCCTAGTCTTGATGTATCCAAGACACTGGTAGAAGTGATCTCTGATTTCAAGCCAACATTATTAGTTTATTCTTGGAGAGATATTCAAATATATGCACCAGTTGATGGAAGACATGGCAACCCTTTGCAAAGTTCCTTTGAGGTTTTCTATGCTCGCAATCCTTTAAAAAGAATTCATGGAGCATTAGGTGGTTTTAGATTAATGACTAGTCACTATGGAGAATTATGGCGAAATCAGAAATT
>CETG01054996.1_pt1 | contig 12075 bp, 10 predicted proteins | sample 361471 | NCBI WGS metagenome assembly CETG01 (sample SAMEA2622696, study PRJEB7988) | marine metagenome | isolation source: saline water (ENVO:00002010), including | reverse complement strand
TGGTGAGTCAATAATTTCTTTTATTTATTTTCATATTCATCAATCTTGCGTGCGCAGAGTAACAGGCCCCATAGGATGGTCTGAATTAGGATATGGAAATTTAAAAGGATGATCATGTGAGATCGAATTCCCTTTTAAATCCTTTCCTTCATTAACTTGGCAATTACAAGTAGATCCGATTCCACAAATTGAACATTCTTTATTTATTCCTTCAAAATGATGATGGTGACTTGTCTGAACACTTCCAACTTCATTCTCAAAACCTAATAAATCAGACCTATATTTGCAAAGACCGCAATTCATAGAAGTATCTCCATGTAAGACCTCATCAATGCGTTCCAAAAAAGTCTTAACTACCAAGGGATGGTCTGATAAATAACTAGCATTAATAAATTCAACTTCAGGAAATTCGCAAGCAACAATCTTGGTAGATTTCAAAATTCTATTAACTAAAACACCCGAAAATAAAAAATAAGGTAAAACTATTATCCTTTTAAATCCAAGACTAACTAAGTGTCTTAGACCAGGTTCAACAAGAGGAAATGTCACGCCAGAGAAAAGTGTCTCGCCCCATCCCATTCCAAGTCCTTCAACCAACATTCTCGTGATTTTTGTTACATTGGAATTTGCATCTGGATCAGAAGACCCCCTTCCTACAACCACTAAAAGTGTTTCGAAAGAAGACACCTTTTTATTTAAAGATATTGCTTCTTTAACTCTTTCTCCAGCTGCTCCAATCATCAAACTATTAATTCCTAATTCTCTCCCATAATCAATAACAATACCTTTTTCCTGAGAATAGGCCCTAAGTAAAGAGGGTATATCATTTTTTGCATGCCCTGCCGCGAAAAGCATTGCCGGAATTGCAATTACTCTCTTAACTGACTGTTCTCTAAGGCGATCAAGCGCTTGATTAATGATCGGTCTAGCAAACTCAAGGTATCCATATTCAACTGGAATACCAGGCAAACTTGTCTTAATTTTCTCTACCAAACAAGAAAATTCTTCTATTGCAGAAAAATGCCGACTACCATGACCACAAATTAAAACTCCTATTTTAGAGTCTTGGTGATTTAAGAGAGCAGAGTTCAAAACCAAAAGATCTTAAAATGGCTTTATTTCTATTAAAGATGAAATCATAAAAGAACGCATAACTAAACTGCTTAAATATGCCCCTTTTCAAACCTCAACTAAATATTTCAAATCATTTTGCACAAGACTGTCTTATCTCTGGAGTCTTTAATGAGATAGACAAAGATCTTATAAAGCTTATAAGTTTAAATAAACTAAATCCAAAACCTTTACTCATTTGTAGTGGAGGGACTTCTAGTCGATGTGCCGCAAACGGGCATTGGACATTGGATTTAAGAGAAAAATATAACCATATTAATGTGGATAAAATTACACAAAAAGTAGAAATCGGAGCAGGTGTAAATATGGGTAATCTGATAAAAGAGCTTTCAAAAACTGACAATAGTTTTCCCATAGGTTTATCAGGGCAAACTGGTATGGGTTATATACTTTCTGGAGGAATTAGTCCTATCAGCAGAAATAATGGACTAGCAATTGATCAAATTTTAAATATAAAAGGTTTTTGGGGCTCTGGGGAAATTTTAGACATATGCAAGCCAAGTATTTCATCAAGCATAGAAGAAAGAAATACATGGAAAGGTCTCACCGGAGCAGCTTCTTTCTTGGCAATAGTAACTAGTTTAGAATTAAAAATACAGAAAATCAATCCTATTTACGTCTACGAATGTTTCCTAAGTTCTAACCAATTATCTGAATATATATATCAAGCAGAATCATGGCCAAGGACTGCAAGCCTTCAATGGATATGGGGAGAAAGAATAAAAGCATATGTAGTTATAGAACTAGACCAATCAATAAATATTCAGACAGCCAAACAATTAATATCAAAACTACCTTATTCACGAGAAGAGTCATCATCAATTGTTTACGGAATTCAAGAACTACCTAAATTTGGGACTAACGTTTACAAGCACGAAAAAGATTCTAGAACTCACTCTGAAGTACTTGGACTGTTGGGACCAAGGTGGGGATTCGAATCTTTAAAACTAACAAAATCTCTTAATAAAATAATGAGAAACAAACCTCATCAAGGTTGCTATGTAGCAGCCCAGCAATTAGGTGGTGCTACCAAAAACGAACACGAGAGTTCATTTATTCATCGTGATTCCATCTGGAAACCTTGGATAACTGGTTCCTGGTCAGCAGGAGATTTACGAGGCAAAGAGAAGACACTTACTTGGATGGAAGAAGTCTGGGAAACATTCAAGCCATTTTGCCCAGGAGTTCATTTAGCACAAATGCATCAACATTTGCCTTGGCATAAAGAAGAAATAAGTGCAGCTTTTCAAAATTGGCTCCCCGAGTTACAAAACCTCAAATCGAGGTATGACCCTAACGGGATTTTGCCTCCACTTTGAGATACGGTCTTTTAATACAAGAAACTTCAAGATGCTTGCCAGATTAAAACCAAAAGTAATTAATCAATGGATAGATAATCCAACAAAGGATTTTCTATCTGGCCTGGTTGTTGCTTTTGCAATGATTCCTGAGGCAATCGCCTTCTCAGGAATTGCTGGAGTAGATCCTGAGGTTGGACTATTTGGAGCATTTTGTCTTTCCATCACAATCGCTCTTGTAGGAGGGCGAATGGGAATGATCACCTCCGCTACTGGATCTACTGCTCTTTTGATGACTGGCATTGTTGCTACTGGTATAACAACTGGGCAAGCTCAAGGGCTAGATGAACCAACGGCTAAAGCATTAGGACTCTCATATTTAATTGCAGCAGGACTTCTAACTGGTGTTTTCCAGATCCTCTGGGGATATCTTCGACTCGCGTATCAAATGCGTTTTGTTCCTCAAGGTGTATTAAGTGGCTTTGTGAATGCACTTGCACTTTTAATTTTACAAGCACAATTTGAACAATTAGGCATAGATGATCACCATGGTGGATTTTTAGGTCCCGAAAAAGATCAAATATTAGCTGTATGGGGTTTAGTACTAATTGGACTATTAATTATTTACGGACTCCCAAAAATTACCCGACTAATTCCTTCTCAATTAATCGCAATAATTTCTCTTACAATAATTTCGGCAGGACTAAATCTAGATATCCCGACCGTTAGCGATCTTGGCAAACTTCCTGATGGACTTCCAACTATATCTTTACCATTTGGTTCATTATCTAATGGGAAAGTACCGTTTAGTTTAGAAACTTTTGGACTTGTATTACCAACAGCTCTAGCTATATCACTTGTTGGACTTATGGAAACATTTTTAACGCAAGACATCCTTGATGATATGACTGACAGTAACTCAAACAAAAACATAGAAGCAAGGGGGCAAGGTATCGCAAATTTCATATCTTCTTTATTCGGAGGCATGGCTGGGTGTGCATTAGTTGGCCAATCAGTTATGAATACAGAAAATGGTGGGAAAACTAGACTATCTACTTTATCTTCTGGAATTTGTCTCTTAGGAATGATCCTCCTATGCAAACCATGGCTTAAACAAATCCCAATGGCTGCACTAGTAGCAGTAATGATAACTATTGCAATAAGTACTGCAGATACATCTGGTCTCAAAAATATTAGAAGAATTCCTCGAAGTGATACAGCCGTAATGCTAATGACATTTGCAGTAACAATGCTTACAACACCTCATAATCTTGCTCTTGGTGTTATAGCTGGAGTTGCCCTAGCTGGTATTCTTTTTAGTAGAAAAGTGGCAAAAGTAATCAAAGTAAGTGTTATCAAAAGGAATGAAGAAGAACTAGTTTATGAAGTTACTGGACAGTTATTTTTTGTAAGTAAGGTTTATTTTCTACAAGGTTTTGACATACATAATCATCCGCTAAAAATAACCATAGACATGTCAAAAGCACATATTTGGGATCAAAGTGGCGTAGGTGCTTTAGATCAGATTATTAGAAAACTTAGCTTAGGAGGGTCAGAAGTTGAAGTAATAGGACTTAACAAAGAAAGCCTGGATCTTTTCGAAAGGCTCGGAGGGCAAGAATCAGTTCACTAATAATAAGAAAATATTCTTTTTATGAAAACTTATTTATAACATCTAAATGTCAAATTAATTCTTGAATCTAAAACTCTTTTTCTAATAGGAACTGAATGTAACCATTCCGTCTGACAAGGTGGTTTCATAATTAAAAGATCGCCATCCTGAAGAAGGAGGTTTTCCTTAATAGGTAGGAAGCAATTCTTTAAACTAAAATCCCTTTCTGCACCCAAAGTTAATGAAGCAATTGGCTTGTCATATTTTAATTCTTTCTCATTATCAGCATGCCATCCCATTCGATCATTTCCATTACGGTAGAGATTAAGAAGACAACCATTAAATGTAGTTTCACTGGTTAAGCAAACCCTTTCTAGTAAAGGATAAAACCAATTTGGCCATCCAATTGATTGATGAGTTATTCCGCTATAAGAATAGCTAATATTTTTTTCTCCTATAAATATAGTTTTCCTAGGTATCAAATACTTTTTGCCAAATACCTTCACATTGGGTTGCTGCCATTCTAAATTCGTAGAGATTTTTTCTTTCCATTCTTTTGTCTCTATTTTTGTCATCCAACCAGGAAATAATTGCCATGGTCTATCACTCATAGTTTCTTATTTATCTCTATTAATAAATGATCTTTTATAAGTAAAATCAATTCTCAAAACTTACTCTTTGATAACAGAACCAAAGCCATTGCTGAAAAAATAGATTCCGATGAGACCTCCAGGAAGTATGAGGTGAATGAGGATTAAAGTTTTCAGGAGGAAGTACATCCCCTCTAGCTTTGTCTCTTTCCATTTCTGAAATCATACGAGCAACATTGTATTCAGGATGACCTAAATGCATTAATTGACGTTGATCAGTTGTTTCGAAAATTGTATAACCAACTTTTTCCCCATAAGAAAGAAGTTTTAACTTTCCTTGTCTCTGAGCTTCTTCCATTGCCAAATCTGATAGACCTGCATATCTACTTTGGGGACATAAAAACTCATCGTCTTGATTACCCATTAAGGGATGCCCAGGAACCAAACTTGTCATTGGAAAAACTCCAAATAATTTCTTACTGAAATTTTCCTTATTTACACCAGCCAAATAAGCAAGTGCGAACCCTGCCCAACAGAGTCCAAGAGTGCTTGCACAACTATACTTCGCTTCTTCAATTAACTTAACCAATTCACTCCAATATTTAACCTCTTCAAAGGAAAGATGTTCAACGGGGGCTCCTGTAAGAATTAATCCATCTAACGGTGTTGGAGACATTGCCTCTTCCCAATCAACATAAAGGTTGTTCAGGTGTGCGCTATCCCAAGTTTTATAAGAATGTGTCTTTAATCGGATCCATATTGGCTCTATTTGAAGGGGAGACAAACCTAAAGGATGAAGCAAATTAAATTCATACTGTTTTCCTAATGGCATGATATTTAAAATACCAATTCTTAAAGGACGTATATCCTGCCTTTCAGCACGTTCGGGTTCAATCCATGAAATATGATTCCTTTCCACTGAAGAAATCTTGTGATAACTACGTGGAAGTATTAAAGCCATAGGGGTATCTCCAAAATCAACTTATCCCTGAAAGGGCTTGATCAAAATCATCTAAAATATCTTCAATATGCTCAATACCAACTGATACTCTTATCATTGTTGGTGTAACTCCTGCAGATTCTTGCTCTTCTAAAGAAAGCTGCTGATGAGTAGTAGAAGCTGGATGAATCACAAGAGTTTTAGAATCTCCAACATTTGCAAGATGACTAGAAAGCTTTAACGAATTAATAAAACTGACTGCATCATCAAATCCTCCTTTTAAAGAGAACATAATCATGCATCCCATACCTCTATCAGTTAAATATTTTTTAGCTAGTTGATGATAAGGGTCTTTACTTAAACCTGGATAACTAACATGAGACACTTTTGAATGGGTATCCAACCATTTAGCCAAACCAATTGCATTTGAACAATGGCGTTCAATCCTCAGGCTTAAAGTTTCTAATCCTTGCAACAACAAAAAGGAATTCATTGGGCTAAGCGCAGGGCCCCAATCTCTTAAACATTCAACCCTGGCTCGCAAGGCAAAGGCAATATTCCTATTTGATGGCAATCCAAGCATTTTACAAATGTCACTACCAAAACCAAAGGCATCCCAATGAACAAGTCCGTGATAGGCAGCACTTGGATTACTCATCAAAGGGAACTTGCCATTACCCCAATCAAAAGTTCCAGCATCAACAATTACACCCCCTAAGCTAGTGCCATGGCCACCAATCCATTTAGTAGCACTTTCAACAACAACATCAGCACCAAAATCAATAGGTCTAATCAAAGCTCCAGCGGCTCCAAGAGTGTTGTCGACAATCAAGGGAATATTGTTTTCTTTTGCTAAAGCGGACAAACCCTCAAAATCAGGAATATTAAATCGAGGGTTCCCCATCGATTCTAGATAAATAGCCTTTGTATTGGAATCTATTTGTGAAGCAAAACTATCAACATCATCCCCTTTCGCAAATTTGACATTGATACCAAGCCGAGGGAATTGGACCTTGAATTGGTTATATGTTCCTCCATAAAGAAAAGATGTTGAAACAAAATTATCGCCTGCCTGCATGCAATTAGTAATAGCAAGGAATTGCGCAGCCTGTCCTGAAGCAGTTGCTAATGCAGCGACTCCACCCTCTAGAGCAGCAACCCTTTTCTCAAAAACATCTGTAGTTGGATTCTGCAGCCGAGTATATATATTCCCAAATTCTTTTAACCCAAAAAGATTAGCGCCATGCTCTGCATCATTAAAAACGTATGAGCTAGTTTGATAAATAGGAACTGCTCTTGAGTTGGTTGCAGGATCAGGAACCTGGCCAGCATGCAACTGAAGTGTTTCGAAGTGCTGTGAACTCAAAGGAGTAATTAATTAGCTATCTTCCTTTTTAGCTAAAGAAATTGATTTTGAACTCCAATCTTCAGGAGGAAAAGGTTTTTCACTTTCGGCTAAAGAAGGAAAATTGTCTTTAATCATTGGCAGAATTTGCTCTCTTACTCCCTTACGAAAGATCTCAACACTTTTAGAAGAAATAACTGGATAGTCAAAATTCTTATGAAAATCTTCATCTCTTAAGGGTTTCCAATTTTTTGCAAAATCCTCCTTTAGTGAATCAATCGAAGCAAAAAAATCAAACTCAAATAATTTAATGCCTAATTTATTTGAGCTAATTGCTCCCTGAACTAATTCTTCTCTGAAGGGCTTTAGCAACTTAGCTTTCAAAGTATCAGGCAATCCTAAAACTGGTTCATAATAATCCAGTACTCGTAATTCTTCCTCTAAAAGAATTGGCCATAATCCTCTTGATCCCTTAGGAATATCAAAACCCGACTCAGCCTTATTCATTTCGCTCAAATAAAACGATAGCCAACGATAATAAGACTTTTCTTTTATGGGCTTCTTTACTGAACTTTTCGCCTTAGTTATCTCAGGCAATATTGATTCAGCTTTCCTTAAGAACTGCCTATCTTCTCTCTCCAGATTAATAGCACCCCATCTTTGCCGATACTCCCAAAGCTCTACATATCTAGATACGTCTTCTCTTGACCAACCTAAACCTTTAAGCTCGTCAGCTCTATGAGTTAATTCCTTAGCAGCCATTGAAAGCAAATATATTATTAAAATCGTAATCGCGATTGGGTCAGGATGGAAGTTGTTAACAGGATTGATTTTGAAATCAAATAAATAGGCCTAAATCCCAAAGAGAAATTAAGTGCTAAAAAGAGCAACCTAAACTTCAAATTCTATTTAAGTAATCTAAATAAAATTTAAAAGATTAAATAGTCAACATAAGGCAACTAAAGCAAATAAGAACATGAGGCAGATAGAAATATGATCTCTAAAAATTTTAATAGGCATAGCAATACTTGCTAACACCCAAATAATCAAAGATTATCTTCTATTATCTTAATAGCTTTTAAATGAGTTAACATTGAATCAGAGGAATTGCTAATATTTTCAGGGATCAGATCTAATTGAGTCTTGTTATTTTTTTTATCCATCATCAAATTAATTAAAAGCTTTTTAGATTCAAAATTTTGCAAATTGGCCAAGGCCTTTTCAAGTTTTCTACTAGTAAGAGGTTTAACGGAAAATTGACAGAAATTCGAAAGATGTCTGCTATTCGTCATTACTAAATATATAATCTCTTTATCGACATTTGATCCAAATACACACATATATAAAAGATTAATCATAGAGGAATCATTAAATTCAATAGAATAGTGATTCTTTATCTGGGGCCAATATTTTAATGATTTTATACCTTCTAGACCTCCTTTTTTAAGTCCCGCCATTTCACACCAATTTACAAATTCATTAATGCCTCCAGGACATCTCTTCAACTTAAACATGTTTTCAGCAAGAACTTGACCTGCCTGAAAATTTCGAGTCGGTTTTCCTGAAACTGGCAACATCATGCTTCCCCTAACATCTGCAACCATGGCTGTTAATTGAGAAAAAGTATGATCTCTAACTTTCTTAAAATTTCCATTTTGCAATAAAGAAGCTTCAATTTGCTGAACACCATAGCCAAGCTCTGTTATAGGAAATAACTGGTCTGAATATAATTTATCTTTATTAGTTCTACACATCGATACTGCGCCTGCCTGGTCTAAACATTGATCCAATAGCAAAGTTAACAATGTCGGTAATATTCCAGGATTACTTCTATGATAAGTATGAGCAAAACCTGCGAAAATAGAAGAAATATTTTTAGCAGCCTTTATATATTGTCCTTCTAAATTATGTACACCCGATGAAACTTGTATATTGGGAGATAATGTATCTAAAATTTTAGCCCCAAACATAGCCGTAAGAGCATCTGGATGACAAAAGTTAGCTGTAAAGCTATCCATTGGATTAAGCAATGCTCCATGCCTATGAAAACCAGAAAAAAAAGCAAGTTCAGACTCTTTTTCACAAAGTACGTAAGACTTATTTAAAAATCCATCATGACAAAACGAACCCACTAGACAAGCTATTACAACTTGTTCCCGATCTAATTTTTTTCTTAATTGAATAGCTTCTGAAAGATCTGATTCTATATGATTACTATTAGAACTTAAAACAATAAGTTCACAGGCTAAAATTAAATCAGAAAGGGTATAATATTTTTTATTACCATTAACATTATAAGTAGACATACTTTCTATTTTTAATAAATGATCAGGATCCATTTCACTCAATGATTCCTTAGTAAAAGCACCCAATAGTTCACGACCTGGTCTAGGAGCAAGCAAAAGGTTTTTCCCTTCTGATTGCATAACACAGTTATAAGCTAATGAAGCTGGATATAGACCGACACTGTAGAAACCTACTTTGGCTTTGTTAAGTTCATTTATTCGCTTTTCAAGCTCGTTCTCAGAATATGGAATTGAAAAGAAACTGTTTTGCATTAGAATTTTCTAAATAAAAATTTATCAAAATTTTATTAATTTGCCTCCCTAAAAGTTGGTAGAGAAGCTCTTGCTTGTAAAGAAGTAGTAAATAACATTAACAAATATATTACTATAACAGGGGATATAGAAGCTCTTAAAGTTAAGGAAATCAATCAATATACAAATTGATTCTAAAAATAATTATAATTGTAGTATTATTATTAATGTATTTAAGCTCAGTTAAGAGCTCAAAAAGAATTAACTGTCCATGCAAGAAACGTTAACATCAAATAAATGCATGGAAAGCATAGTTGCAGAAAAAGAAATCTTAATAATCCAAGATATCGATGGGGTATGTATTCCTTTAGTAAAAGACCCACTTAAAAGAGAAATACACAAAAATTATATACATTCTGCATCACTCCTTAAAGGACAATTTTATGTACTAACCTGTGGAGAGCATGAAGGGAGTAGAGGGGTTAATAGACTTATTGAAAAGGCACTAGGTCCAAAAATTAACCCATCAAAAGCTGGCTTATATCTACCTGGATTAGCTGCTTGTGGAGTTGAGTACCAAGACGTATATGGAAATATTACTCACTTAGGATTGAATCAAAAAGAAATAATTTTTCTTAAAGAGATCCCACAAAAGATGGAATCACTATTAAGAAAAGAATTGTCTATAATTTTCCCTAAGATCAGCAAAGAAAAGATAATTGAATTAACAAGAGTTGCAGTATGTGATACAAGATTCACTCCTACTTTAAATTTAAATGAAATTTTTATACTTGCTTCTGATGACATAGATTTACAACTTAAATTGCAAAAAATGATGGAAGACTTAATGAATAAACTTATAGAAGAAACAAAGGGGACTGGGCTGGAACAATCATTCTATTTACATATGATGCCTAACCTTGGGAAAGTAGCAAATAAAGAAGTAATGAAATATGCAACAGAAAAAGATATCGGAACTACAGATATTCAATTCATAATAAATGGAGCAGTAAAAGAAGCAGGACTTCTTGTATTACTTAATAAGTATATAAGTTTTAAAACAGGTACTTACCCATTTGGTGATAATTTTAATGTCAGAAATGCTCCGAAGAGTTCTGATGAACTAATAAATTTATGTTTAGAAAAAATCCCCCACGAGCAAATGCCTTTACTTGTTGGAGTAGGGGATACAGTTACATCCAATTGGAGCGAATCTGATAAGAAATGGATGAGAGGTGGAAGTGATCGAGGCTTCTTAAGCCTTATCAAGAAATTAGGAGAGCAATATCTTCGTAAAAATAAAATTATTTTTGTTAACAGTAGTAATGACGAGGTAAAAAGGCCTTCTGTCTCAGATTCAGGAATGAATGGAATAAGCGACCCAGAAGACTTTTTGAAGTTTGATTGTGTTATTAAGGGAGGGCCGAACGAATATACAAAATGGTTCAATAGTCTCGCTCATAAAAGATCCATAAAAAACAAACGCAAGCTATAAACGTCAAACAAGTTAAATATAAAAAATTCTTTAAAATCTAAAACTATTTCCAAAATTTAAGTATAAATAAATAAATAAATTAAGTTTACTATTTTTGTCAATACAAGAATTCCCAAGAATAAAAAGGTCTACCCTTCAAACTCTTCAAGTAAATATTGGGTATAAATGCAATCAGGCTTGTGAACATTGCCATGTTAATGCAGGTCCTAACAGAAAAGAAATGATGGATGAGTTTAATATCTCATTAATACCTAAAGTTATTAAAAAGTATAATATCAAAACATTAGATATAACTGGTGGAGCTCCAGAGCTTCATCCTAGTTTTACAGATCTTATTTCAAAAGTTAGTATTGCGAATATAGAAATAATAGATAGATGTAATTTAACAATTCTAACTGAGCCAGGATTTGAATATCTTGCTAATTTCTTGGCTAATCATAAGGTAATTATAACAGCATCTCTTCCTTGCTATCTCGAAGAGAATGTAGATAAGCAACGAGGTAAAGGTGTATTTGAAAAAAGTATAATTGGTCTGAAATTATTGAATTCTCTGGGATATGGTAAAAAAAATACCAATCTTTTATTAAATTTGGTTTACAACCCATCAGGCCCAAATCTTCCTCCTGAGCAAAATAAGCTTGAAGAGATATACAAGTTTGAACTTCACAAAAACTATGGAATTGAATTCAATAAGCTACTTACAATTGCTAATATGCCAATAAATAGGTTTAGCACTTATTTAAAAGTCACAGGGCAACTAGAAGAATACAAACAATTACTAAAACAAAAGTTTAATCATAAAACCATTCCTTCAGTAATGTGCAGATCTTCTATAAGTGTTGATTGGACAGGTGAATTATTTGATTGTGATTTCAACCAGCAATTAGGCCTGTCGCAGATAGACGGGCCAAAAAATATTAAAGATCTTCTCGATACAAAATTCTCATTTAATGGCAATCACATAAGCACGGGAGAGCATTGTTTTGGCTGTACAGCAGGGAGTGGTTCAAGTTGCGGAGGTGCTTTAGAAGAAACCTGAAATTATTTACAGTTAGGGCAAACTGCCCTTACGTTCAAGCTAGATTCGACTAATTTAAAATTAAATTTTTCAGCAGCCAATTTGCCTG
>CETG01430801.1_pt1 | contig 12079 bp, 7 predicted proteins | sample 361471 | NCBI WGS metagenome assembly CETG01 (sample SAMEA2622696, study PRJEB7988) | marine metagenome | isolation source: saline water (ENVO:00002010), including | reverse complement strand
GACTTCGGCAATTTAGAGGCAAAAACGCGTATTCCAGCGTCTAGGTGATCTTTGAAATCCTCGGATGAGGATTTGCCAATTTCGCCGAAAGCATTCACGATGTTCGAATGAACGAGCTGTCAGCCTGCATGGTCCAAGCGGTTCCATCAGGAGAGAGGTAAACGGTCTCACCTGCGTGCCCTGAGACATACTGGCCACCAGGTGTGAGGTGGGTATAGTCAGGTACGGATTGAACTGCTGGAGCTGCCACAGGTGCCACTGGGGCAGGAGGTGCATATGCTGCGGGAGCAGCAACTACAGGTGCCGCTGCAGGAGCTGCGAAGGCTGTCTCAGTTCCCCAATCTACAGTAGGCTGCTGATCTTTGCCTCCACGTAGGAGCATGGCACCGAGTACACCGGCAATCACGAATAGTAGTACCAGTACAACGATTCCAGCAATTACAGCACCACTTACTCCACCTGCTTCTGAAGAAGATTCGTCCCCTTCTCCTGATTGCTGATTGTCATCTCCAGTTCCATCTCCTGGTTCTTGGGTTCCTGGATTCTCTTCAGCGATGAAAGTGATGGTACTGGATTTGTAATCGAATCCATCTTCACCCATAGCAGTAACCTTCAATTTGACTTCATCAAAGTTGGCCAATGTGGCTCCAGTATCTGGGTTTACAGCAACAAATGATTGCCCTGTTCGAATAGTAGATGACTCAATCGGTACTTCGCCTCGTTCCCAGCATATACCGCTCTGCGAATTGCAAATCTCCCAAGTCGCAACGATATTCGTGAGTTCAACATCGCTGAGTTGAACGACAAAGAAGTTTGGGCTCATGCCGTAGTACATATCGGTGACTACGACATCGATGTCGCCATTGCTTCCATCATTACTCCATGTCAATGGCATACTGTCAACAACAGTGATGGCCATGTTCCATTGACCAGTGGCACCATCGGAGTCAGATGCTGACAACTGAATCAGGTACTGTCCCGGTGTAGTGTAGGTCGCAGTCAGCATTCCTGAAATCGGATTGTACTGAACCATTCCATCATTGGATGTGACAGTGGCCCAAATCTCGGCATCGTCACCATCTACATCGGTCAAACGGGATGAAAGATCCACTTCGAGTGTATTGTCAACTTGGACAACCATGTTCTCGAGGCCGTTTGAATCAAATCGTGGTGCATCATTGATGTTCTGAACGTGCACGTGAATGGGCGTTTCACTGTACTGGCCATCTGAGTCTGTTGCTCGTACGGTTACAACAACACTTCCGTGTGCATCATCATCGATTGCAGAAAGTGAAAGTGTGTTGCTTCCACCAAAGAAATCTGCATTCAATACATCTGAGGGCTCAACAGATACGATCGCGAGTGAAAGCGATGCTACACTCGTCGGGTTGCCATTGCTGTCCGAATCGGTCAGATATTGCCCGAGGCTTAGTTGAGACGAGCCGCCTTCATCGTATGACTGCGAAGGGATACTGAGCCATCGTGGTTGACCATTCTCAATTACACTAAACATCAGAGTACCCGTATTGGTATCTTCTCCATCGTTGATGGTGATTCCAATTCCTTGCGGTGCGGGACTGCCTGTGCTATCAAGTTGGATGCTAGGGAAGTTTACCTCAACTTCACCCGCAGAGGCGTGCCATGCGATGAACGAAGGATCGTTGCTGGTGATGACCAGTGATGACAAGTCTGTTTCCGCGTCACAAACCAGTCCTGCCAATGAAACTCTCTCGTTGGTCTCAACCTTGACTGTTGGGAGACCTGGGAAAGCTGGGCAATCACCAGGTGCGGTATCTGGATTGTTTGGATCGACTACAACAGGAAGTCCGTTCATCAAACTGAACGCATCCTGAGCTATCGACCAGTCACTGGTTTGTCCACGCGAGTCAACAAGTCTCGCACGAACATCGTAGTCACCACTCGATGCTGTTTGAGTAGGGTCGACTGTGAACACGTATCGAGCAGATGGTGTTCCAGGTGCAGTAATCGCTGTTGGAGCAATGACCCAGTCAGATGACCATACGTTGGAACCTGATAGAGAGGTTTCAAGCTCTGGGGTCATGGTGGCAAGTGTATCAACAGCGTCACGGGCATTTCCAGACACATCGAAGTCCAAGGTACCACCACGAGCGATGTTGGTCTGGCCATCCGCAACTGGTGTATCTGTGGATGGAGAGTAATCATGACTCATCCAGACATTCATCATGTTGTTGCCAATGGGGTCATTTTCACCAGTGGTTCCAGTCATCTTGAATCTGAACGACTCAAGGCCGTTTGGACTCATTGCAATCGACGAGGTGTCAAATTGTGCACTGATGGATTGTGATTGACCAACATTCAGGCTATTCAAAGATACAGCCTGCCCGATTGGATTTTCTGTAGCACCATCAACATGGTAGAATTGAAGCGAACCACCTGATGAATAATCTTCTGTTCCTGTGTTACGTACAGTTGCATCTAGACTGAGCATATCACCAGATAGGAATCCATCGTATGATGCATCATCATTGGTGATTGTCATGGATGTGACAGACAAATCCATTGGATTCATGTTTGAATCTGCTGCAGCGAAGACGTTGTTCCAAGTGGTGTGTGAACCATCCATCAACGCGGCCACAGTTAGGAAGTTGTCCTGTGCTGTGTTTCCGCCACCAGCACGTACGGTATTGATTGGAACCGACCATGACTTGCTCACTGAGTTTCCTGAGGAAATGGTGAATGTTTCAAATCCACTACTACCTGAGTTCAGCAACCACTTCTTCCAGACGTGATGTGGGTGCTTGGTGGAATCCGCACTGTAGGATTCCGGAGATACCTCTTCGGTCACTGCAGCGTACAGGTACACGGTCTGTGAAGAAGAACTGGTGGTTGAAGCCGTGATGGTGATATCCATGTTGGCTCCATTGGGAGCCTGAGCGACAGAGAGTTCGTAGTCAGCAGCGTTGGAATCCATGCCGCCACCATTGGTGAAGAAGCTGTCATAGTTCTGCCCACCTACGGTGTAGTAGGTTCCATCAAACGCATCACCGAAGGTAACAACTGGGATTCCGCCCGTGTAACCATCTGCGCTTGAGATGTGATTGCGTCGGTTGATCGGATTGTCACTAGGCCAGCCTGAACTGGATGATTCCCAGAACGAGACGTAAGTGAATTCATCACCATTGCTACCGCTTAGCGAGTGAAGGTTCGATGATGCAGTAATGCAGGGTCCACACCAATATGCACCCATGTATTCAGCGAATACTGAGTGGCCGGGGCTTGTGGCGTATTGGGGTTCAACCAGAGTCAGAGTCTCTGGTGATTCGTTCTGGTTTTCTTGGTTATCGACGAGACCACTCAGTGACATCAAAATCATGATGGTTGTCAAAAACAGTGCGTTAACAAAGCGCGTGCTCATATCTCCTCCTAAAGGAGGAGCGTTATTAATTGACTGGTGAGGTGATTTTTCTCACCCCATGGCGAAATAGAGGACCCGCGTTTCCCCCTGCAACCATAGCGATTGGTTCAATACCGACCGATATACCGAACAACTGAGGCGATAGTGTGGAAGATGGCGACTATCGAAGTGCGCTTCCAGACCCCGACGAGGGCGAAACGCAAGAATGGCGAGATTCCATCATTTCTGTCGAAGAAAATTTTGGCCCCGAGCGAGCCCGCCAGTTGCTGCAAGAAACAGTCTCAGCAGCTAACGAAATTGGTGTGCCTGTTGGTGAATTAACCAACACAGCTTACGTCAATAGTATTCACCCTGATGACCAGCCCTCGTACCCTGGTAATTTGCAAATGGAACAGCGAATCCAAGATGTGATTCGATGGAATGCGATGATGATGGTTACGCGCGGAAACAAGTATTTCGAGGGAATCGGTGGACACATTTCGACTTACGCAAGTACATCTCATCTGTGGGAGGTTGGATTGAATCACTTCTTCCGAGGAAAGGATGGAGATGGCAATGGAGATCATGTCTACTGGCAAGGCCATGCAAGTCCCGGCCTGTACGCACGGGCTTGGATGGAAGGCCGAATGAATGAACAAAGGATGGAAAAATTCCGGCAAGAAGCGTTCACTGAGGGGTTGTCTTCATACCCACATCCTCGTCTGATGCCCGACTATTGGGAATACCCTTCTGTGAGTATGGGATTGGGGGCGATGACTGCGATTCGTCAAGCGAGATTCAATCGCTATCTTCACAATCGTGGATTGGTGGATACCTCTGAGAGCACCACTTGGTACTTCATGGGAGACGGGGAATCTGATGAGCCTGAATCACTCTCAGAATTGACCCTTGCTTCTCGAGAAAATTTGGATAACATCGTCATGGTAGTCAACTGCAATTTGCAGCGCTTGGATGGGCCCGTACGTGGAAATAGCAAAATTGTCCAAGAATTGGCTGCAAGATTTACCGGTGCTGGATGGAATGTAATCAAGTGCTTGTGGGGTTCAAAGTGGGATGGCTTGTTTGCTAAGGATCGAAACGGCCTCTTGGCCACACGCCTGGAAGCCTTGGCGGACGGTGATGAGCAGCGTATCATGACAGATGAAGGTTCAGTCATTCGATCTGAATTGTTCAATACACCCGAATTGGCTGAATTGGTCGCGGATTTATCCGATTCAGATTTGGAAGATCTAGCGAGTAATGTAGGTGGCCATGACCCAGTGAAGATCTATGCAGCATATTCGGCTGCACGTGCTCACAAGGGGCGACCAACCGTAATTCTTGCTCGAACCATCAAGGGGTGGGGACTTGGCCCCTCATTTGCCGGTAGAAATTCGACACATGGTAAGAAGAAAGCTGACCAATCAGTTTTGCAATTTATGCGGGATGATTTGGGTCTTACATTTACCGATACACAGTTGGAAAAATTGCCCTACTTGCAACCCGCTAACTTCCCTGAAGAAGTCGAATATTTACTTGATAAACGAAATCAATTGGGTGGATTTGTTCCTGAACGTAGGAATGCCTCAGTTGAATTGGAACTCCCAAGTGCTGATGCCTATGCTGAATTTGATGATGGAACCAAAGGCAACCTCGAAGTGAGTACGACAATGGTATTTGTTCGCTTGATGCGGAGCCTCATGAAAGCCGGTGAATTTGGAGAGCGGGTGGTACCAATTGTACCGGATGAAGCCCGAACATTCGGGATGGATCCACTCTTCAGTGAATTTGGAATCTACGCACCAGAAGGGCAATTGTACAAACCCGTAGACCATGCTGTGTTGATGAAATACAAAGAAAGTCAATCCGGACAAATTTTGGAAGAGGGAATCAATGAAGCTGGAGCTATGTCTACTTTCATCGCCAGCGGGACATCATACTCTACTCAGCTTTGCCCAACCATTCCGTTCTACATTTATTACTCGATGTTCGGATTCCAGCGCGTCGCAGACCTCATCTGGTCAGCGGCCGATAGTCGAGCTAGAGGTTTCTTGATTGGAGCGACTGCGGGTCGTACGACCCTCAATGGCGAGGGGTTACAGCACCAAGATGGTCACTCTCACCTGATGGCAGTAACGAATCCAGCTGTGCGCGCATGGGACCCAGCATATGCTTACGAATTGGCGACCATCATCAAGCATGGAATTGAGGAAATGTGCGGGGAAGAGAAGGATGTCATCCATTACATCACCGTATACAATGAAAATCACCCAATGCCACCCAAACCCGAGGGTGTCGACGAAGGTATTCTTCGCGGATTGTACCGAATCGATGCGGGCAAAGATGCGAAAGTTCGGTTACTCGGATCGGGACCGATTATGTTGCAAGTTCATCGAGCCGCAGAACTGTTGTCAAACTGGAATGTGAATTGTGAAATTTGGTCGGTGACATCCTATGGAGAACTCCGGCGTGAGGCCGCAGATGCCACTCGGTGGAATCGATTGCACCCCGGTGAAGACCGTAAGTCGTCATGGGTTGCTGACCATTTGGACGGAAGTGTGGGCACTACTGTAGCAGTGAGTGACAACATGATGGCCGTGCCCGAATTGATTCGTCAATGGGTTGGTGGAGACTTTGTGGTCTTGGGAACGGATGGTTTTGGCAGGTCCGATACACGTGAAGCATTGAGAAGATTCTTCGAAATTGATGCTGAGCATATTGCGCTTGCAGCATTGTCTTCTCTAGTCCAACGTGGTGAAATATCCAAAGAGATTTACAACGAAGCTGTAGAAGCGTTTGGTATCTCATTCGAACGCGAAGATATCACTTCGATTTAGAGAGGGGTGGCGTCCATTTTCCAGACTTGCGACCATGATCTAAAATGTGCCAATACAATGTCGTTACATCAGTTTTTTCGGGGTCATTGGAGATTTGATTTGAATGACGTTTCCAAGCACCTTTCGCCAAAAATGCGAATGGATATATTCTCAGGGCCGGGCCACAAGCAGGACCCAAAATTGTTGTCAACCAAGGTCGCTCGATAACACCAGATTGTTCCATGGATTCAATTACTCGATTCCAATGTCCTCCCATTTTCCGAATCACCCATCTTGAGGGATTTACGGATGAATCAAGACGGAATCCATTCGCGGCAAGTGGTGCCGCCATCCAAGATGCAACATAGCCGCCAGGTGCCCTGAACCATGGGCGCCAAGATTTCCCTGCGAAGGATGAAATTCGGTCTCTTGATGCAATGAGCATTTCAGAAAATCCCTGGTGATCTTGGGGCCACGCCGACCAGCAACGGTGGCCCCAACCATGGCAAGCAAACAACACATTCGGCATCTGCAACAATACTTGCAACCGCTTGGTAAATTCCGGACAATCAAGTTGCTCTGCAATGAGAAAAATCGTTACTTCCGGACCATCTTCAATCCATTTGATGAAGGCATCCGTGGCATCCAGCAGTTCACGACTAGCAGCATAGCCCTCGGTTTTCCATGTGGGCATTGGATTCGATGAACGGTGTGGATGGCCACGATGGGAAGGCAAGTGAATCAGGTCATCTGAATCAACACTTAGCCACGCACTCATTCTGTAACCTCCAATGGAATTCGAGGAATCAACCAACAAATATGAGCGATGTATTGACCCGAAACTTCAACCACTACTTTTTGATTCATTCTGTGCCCATTCCAACGTCTAATCGCAGATTCTGCTGTATGGATGCCTGCGATATTTTCAGGATTTACATGAATCTCTACAGAGGTCAATCCACCTCTACCAATCCAATCTAGAACTGAATCGATTGAACGATTGGCAATACCTTTCCTCTGCATTGGTGTTTGAATCCAGTATCCAAGGTTCCAGTGACCTTGGGTCAAATTGGGTGTATAATCAAGGGCGATTAGTCCTGCGAATTTTTCATGTAAACATACGGCCCAATGATACGACAAACCTCCTGCTCCATATTTAGATACATCACGAATGTATTCGTTTAATTGACTGGGTATGGGTTCATTGATTTCCAACCAAGGCATGGCTTGAAATGCCTCATTTCCACTGACAGTAATTCCATCAAGAATCTGTTTTTGGTGAATGATTGAGACGGGAGTCAATCGCAAATCATCATCGCATTGGATGTCAGCAATTGGTCGCACGTACCACCCATATGCTAACGTGGTTTATGCCTTAGGAAAGCAGATGTTGGACTGCTTTGACAACATCAGGTGAATCGGGATGCTGTATTCTTGCCGCTTCGATCATACGCCGCATCACGTCATCTTGACCGAATTTTTTCAGAAGTACTCCGATGTGGAAGATGAGGTCGATTCGACCACCTAAATGGGGGCCGAGTGAGACTAGAGTACGTTTAGAATCATCGATATTACCTGCCTTGGCTGATTCCATTGCTTCTCTTAGCATCTTTCGAATGGTCGAATCATCCCACTCTTCGGATTGTGGCCAAGGCCAAATGCCAGCCTGTTGAGGAATCGGTGTTGTAACGGTGGGGATGGTGGGAATCGCAGGAACATCTGGAATGGTAGGAATTTCAGGAATCGCAGGTACTGCGGGTGCCAATGGAATTGTCGGAACTGCTGGGACTGGCTGTGAAGGAGTGGCTTGTGATACAGGTGCAGAATCCTGAACATCAGATTCATCTGGAATAGAAGAAGCTGAAGATACAGGCTCAATATCAGCACTCTCCGTCATTTCTACCAATTTAACAACCGGAGTGTTGTATTCTTCCTCGGTAAATTCCAGGTTGGGCCCATCGCCTGTATCAAATTTTGTCACGTTTTTTGGTGCATCCGCAGCCGTTAGAACGTAGTCCTCTTCAGATGTCTCAGCCATCTCGCCTTTGACTCGGGCCACCTGCTGAGGTGCATCGAATTGATGGTCCATGGATATGGATTGATCGACTTCAACCATCCCGTCTTCGTCATATGGTGAAACATCCACTGTCATGTCATCCATTGAAAATGAGTGACTGGTCCAATCAACCAGAGGGGTGTCTTCGTCTAATTCCTCATCATCATCTAAGAGAGAGTCGAATAAATCGCTGCTTTCTTTGTCGGTTACTTCGGAAACTGTTTGACGGTGTGCTGCTACAGTAAATTCGTAGTAGCAACGCGTGCATGTCGGTGCGTCCTCTTCATTCAGTAACTGGCACAAGGGGCACACTTGGCCATCTTCCTGTTTCTTCTTACGGAAGCCGAACAGTATCCCACCCAATACAACGGCGTTCTCAGTTCATGTTTAAGATTCGCGACTCCACGGTTGGAGATTGTGTCATTCAAAATTTGGCCCCATAGGGCCAATCAACAGTGAAAGGTTCCAAATGCAGTCCCACATTGGTCGGAACATGGCCGACAAGAAAGGGAGGGTTCGTCGTATGAAACGCGGACCCCCTGTCGGTTCCAAGATTACTGAAAGTAGTGATGGAGACGGTGATGGAGTGGCATTCCCTAGATCTCAAGACCACTTTGATCTTTACACAAATCTCATCCGATGGGAACTGGAGGATGAAATGGAATCTGTCGAAGAACGGCTACGTAAATGGAGTCGTAGTCGTTTGGTTGAAAACGGAGTGACCCTGTTTGATCTAGAGGGACGTAATGATGGGTGGTTGTTTGGCGAACGAATTGTAAAGTTGTTCACCCGAGGTGAAGTTTTACCACAGCATCGTTTTCGGCAAGGAGACATGGTGACTCTATCAAGAAAAAACCCACTCAAAGAAAACACAATTGAAGGTACGGTATTGTCTCGTTCAAGAAAGTTCATTCGAATCGTCGTTAACGAACAACCAGCAAAAATTCGTCAAGATACATGGCGGTTAGATCGAGGTGCGAACCGTGTCGCGCATGATCGAATGGCTACCGCTTTAGAAGCACTCTTTTCAGAAGAGAGTGCAACCACCTTACGTGAGTTGATTTTTGGTCAAGTTAGGGATATGGAAAACAGCGCTTCTCGACCCGCAAATCTCGGTGGAATACAGAAACGATTGATGGCGCAATCAGAACATCCGGGCATGTTGAACTCAAGTCAATCAGAAGCATTTGCAAAGGCAATGGAATGTCGACTCTCACTAATCCAGGGGCCGCCAGGGACTGGGAAGACCCATACTGCGGTGCGAATTCTTGCAGCCTGGGCACGAAATGGGGCAGGGCCGATTCTAGCAGTTGCAGATTCAAACGTAGCCGTTGATAACCTCTTGGAGGGATTGCTGGAATTAGGTGTCAAAGCAATCCGATTAGGGCAACCTGTCAAGGTTCGAGAATCATTGAGAGAGTCGACCATTGCAGCCCAAATGGAAGAACATCATCTGCGAGAAGATGTTGAGACACTTATTGGTTTGAATGAAGATGCTAGTCGTCGTTTGTCCTCACTTAAAGGAAAAGAGAAAGGGCTCGCCCACCGGGATATCAAGAGAGGTTGGAAGGAGGTTCGACGCATTGAAAATCAAATGCGAGATGATATTCTTGAGCACGCTCAAGTCATTTGTGCCACGTGTGTGGGAGCGGGTGATTTGCTACTTGAGTCTCGGCGATTCCCTCTTGTCTTGTTAGATGAAGCGACTCAAGCAACAGAGCCTGCATCGTTGATTCCACTGACAAAAGGTGCTCGACATGTTGTGTTGGTTGGTGATCATCAACAATTACCTCCAACCGTGATTTCTAAGCGGGCTGAAGAAGAGGGGTTGGCACAATCACTGTTTGAACGCCTCAATTTACTTGGGGCACCGACTACGATGTTGACTACCCAGTACCGTATGCATCCTGCCATTCGTGAATGGCCAAGTGAACGATTCTATCTTGGGAAACTGGAGGATGGAATTAATGCTGAGGAGCGGAGTGCTCCTGCTGGTTTTGTTTGGCCAAATTGGGATGCACCCGTGGCATTTGTTCCAGTTGAAGGGGTAGAAGACACCAGTGCAGATGGGGCTTCAAAACAAAATATGGATGAAGCAGCATTGGCCATCCGTGTGGTCGATATGTTGCTATCTGGTGGTGACCTTACACCTTCAGACATTGGTGTGGTAACTCCATACAGTGGACAGGTTCGACTGTTGAATGATTTGTTTGAAAATGCTGGGGGAAGGGAAGAACAAGAGCGGTATCATGGGCTTGAGATCAAAACAGTGGATGGATATCAAGGTCGTGAAAAAGAAGTCATTGTACTGTCTGCGGTTCGAGCGAATGAAGCAGGTGAAATTGGATTCTTGAAGGATCGAAGAAGATTGAATGTCGCCATTACTAGAGCCCGTCGAGGCTTGATATTACTTGGTAATCCTAGGACATTACGTCACGATTCAAATTGGGCATCTTGGTGTGATTGGGCTGCAGAACGTGGACTTGAAGCGTATCATGTGCTCCACATGTAAGATAAGGTCCATGCATGCCGCAGAAAGTGAGGGAGCCCATGGATCACGACAGCCCAATCTCAGTATATGGCAAGGGTCCGACATTGGCCAAAATTGCTGTACAGGAACAAGAAGGGCATTGGCCGGTCCCTGAAGGGACGATTCTTGCACCCCTCTGGAAACGCATTTCAGCGTATGTGCTCGATTCTGCAGTAGTGATGGGTGTGCTGGTAATTTTAACAGGTTCATGGGTCGCATACGCATGGAACTTCGGTGCACTCATGAGCTCGGAATGGTACTTTGTACTCATCAACTGGTTGTTGGTTTTTCAGATGAATTATCTCTACCACAAATACACTGTGAGTAGCATGGGACGTTCCTTGGGACAAAGGTGGTTTGGTTTGGCTGTAGTTCGGGAAGATGGTGAACCGCTTCAGAGAACGGATTGCGGGCGGCGTGCAATCTCAAAATTACGCTATCTAATCCCTATATTGAACCTGTATTTCCTCTACAAAGATGGGGCGTTTATTCGAAGACGGCACACGCATCAATCCAGCATTGATTTGGATTGCGCGAGCATCGTTGTTGTCGCCAATTCACTCCCCCCTGCAAAGCGAAGTCATCTGCGCTGAATATAGCGGCATTCAAGTATCGGCATCATGTCGATGATTCATGGCGCAGCAATCGGCCTCCGCAAATGGTGTGACGATTTCGCTGTGGTCTGTTGTTGAAGAAATTGATGATGATGACGAAGATGTCTTGGAAGTCACCATCGAGATTTTGAACGAATCTACCCGAGATTTGTGGGATTTAAACGGAAATATTCGCGACATGGATGGGACCCATGCGATCGCTAGGTCGAAACCCTCGAGAATTGAATCAGGTGAGAATGATTATCTGTCATTTTGGGTACCTTCTGATGCGGCCGCTTGGTTGTTCAAGATGACCTACAATACCGATAATGGATCAGATAATTTGGAATTGGGACCTTTCACTAACGATCTGCGTATTGATGCAAAACCAAAACCAGAAAAATCGAATCGCTCCAAAGTACAAATCCACTCTTCAATTGAATCAAATGCAGGCGATCCTCTCGCAGCAGCCTTTGGGGCTGCGATGGATGGTTTTGGTGAAATTGAGGGGGACACTGCTCTGGCTGTCGAGGTCGGCTCAGATGACCCTATGCAAGCCGCCTTTGCAGGAGGTTTGTTGGAATCGCAGCAAGCGATACCTGCTTCTGTCCCTCCATCGAGTCCTCCTATGGTAGCAAAAACTGAACCCACTCCCATGCCCCCATCTACGCCTCCGTCCGCACCTCCGGCAAGCGCATTCTCTGCACC
>CETG01191533.1_pt1 | contig 12082 bp, 12 predicted proteins | sample 361471 | NCBI WGS metagenome assembly CETG01 (sample SAMEA2622696, study PRJEB7988) | marine metagenome | isolation source: saline water (ENVO:00002010), including | reverse complement strand
GCTATTAGATCTATGGGAGATAAATCTACAGCTAAAGAAACTATGGACAGGGTAGGGGTCCCAACAGTTCCTGGAAGTAAAGGTTTATTATCGAATGTTGAAGAGGCCTATAAGCTAGCAGAGAAAATTGGCTATCCGGTAATTATAAAAGCCACAGCTGGAGGAGGAGGAAGAGGAATGAGATTAGTTGAGAATAAACCAAATCTAGAAAAGATGTTTAAAGCAGCTCAAGGTGAAGCAGAGGCTGCCTTTGGGAATGATGGCTTGTATATGGAAAAATTTATTAAGAAGCCAAGGCATGTGGAAATTCAAATTCTGGCAGATAGGTCAGGTAATGTAGTTCATTTAGGAGAACGCGATTGTTCTGTTCAAAGAAGACATCAAAAATTATTGGAAGAGTCTCCTAGTCCAGCAATTAACGCTGATCTTAGAAGAAAGATGGGAAATGCAGCTATTTCTGCTGCTAAAAGTATCAGTTACGAAGGAGCTGGGACTGTTGAATTTTTGGTTGATGACAAAGATAATTTTTACTTTATGGAGATGAATACTAGGATTCAAGTAGAACATCCAGTTACTGAAATGGTTACAGGGGTTGATCTTATAGCTGAGCAAATAAAAATTGCAGGTGGAGAAAATTTAGACTTTAATCAAGATGATATCCAATTAAATGGACATGCTATAGAATGCAGAATTAATGCTGAGGATCCTTCACATAACTTTCGACCATCACCTGGCAAAATTACTGGATGGCTCCCTCCTGGAGGCCCAGGTGTCAGGGTAGATAGCCATGTTTACACTGGTTATGAAATCCCTCCGTTTTATGACTCTTTAATAGGTAAATTAATAGTATGGGGTAAAGATCGTAACACTGCTATTAAAAGAATGAATAGGGCTTTAAATGAATGTGCAGTAACTGGAATACCTACAACAATTAATTTTCATCTTACTCTTCTTAATAAAAAAAAATTTAAAGAAGGTAAAATACATACTAAATATGTTGAAGAAGAATTATTATCTAATTATTAAAGAATGCATAAATATTTTTCAAAGCATATTTTGATGAATCGCTAGTTTTATTAGTCCTTGTTGACCAACTAAAATTTCTCTTAAAAAACTTATTAACCCAAGCCAAATTACGGGCCCTATATCAACTCCTCCTATAGGAGGAATTATTTTTTTAGTTAAATTAAGAACTTTACTTGATGGTAATGAAATTAATAACCATAAACCTTTATTTAAATCAATTTTTGGATACCAAGTAAGAATTAATCTTATTAAAAAAACTATCATTAGAAATGATAGAAAAATTCCCAACGTAATATCTAAAACTTGTAAATAGTTTTTAATCAATGAAATCACAATTATTTAATTCATCTTAATAAAGAACCCATTAATAAGCATTTAATTCGTATTATAAATTGAGAATTAAATCTTTTAAAAGTGCTCCAAATCTCAAATTTATTACTAGCTGCTAATGCTTCTCCTGAAGTTGCTAATAATTCTGCCGTTGGAATGATAGGCAGTTTTATTGCAGCAGCCTTACTTATAGTTATTCCTGCTACTGCATTTTTGATAAGTGTTAGTCAAAACGATTCTCTTGAGCGCACGTCTGCTTCAGGTAGACGCTAGTTTTTATAGAAGTTTTAAGTACACTATATATATAGGTGTTTTATTTCACCTTTAGCAAATAATTTTTTGGAGAAAGAATGTGGTCAATACTAGTCTAAATTGGGCCAGTATTGTAGGTATCGTACTCGCGATATGTGGGGGCGGCCTATATTTCTTGAGGTCTTTTAAACCTGCCTTAGCAAGAGATTATGATGTCTTCTTTGCAGCTATTGGTCTTTTGTGTGGAGGAATATTTATTTTTCAGGGATGGAGATTAGATCCTATACTTCAAGTGAGTATTTTTTTACTAACAGGTACTACAGTCTTTTTTGCATATGAAAGTGTTCGATTAAGAGGAGTTTCTACTGATCAGGCTAGAAGATCAGCTTATTTTGAAGATGATCAGTTACCTAATATGCCAAGAAGTTCTTCAAGAACTAGATTTGATGAAGAATATGACCAGTTTGAAGATTCTAGAAGGCCTGCAAGAAGATTTAGGCCTAAAGAAGATGATCTTGATGAAGATTATATGGAGAATAGAACTCGAAGGAGAAATGTATCTAGAGCAATACCTGCATCCGCAGTAAGCAGAAGGAAGCCATCTTCAAGAGATGATAATCAATTTAATATTGAGGCCCAAAGAAGCAGAAATATTTCTGAAGATAGACTTGGTAATAAATCAAGAAGAAATAACTTTGGCGAAAGACGTAATTCTTCACGTAATGAAGTCAAAAGAGGATCAAGGCCTATGGCAAATCAAGAAGTTTCTAGACAATCAAATCGTGTTTCTTCTGATTCCCCCTCTTCATTGTCTAATGATTCAAATAGATCTTTTATAAGACCTCAAACTAAAAGAGATAAAGTAGAAGATGCATCATTTCAAAATATGAATGATATGAAATCCACTCGTCAGGTTCGCAGAACAACCCCAACTTCAAAATCTACTATAAAAAATCAATCTAGCAGATATACTGTTGGAACAAAAAATAAAAAGCCTAGAGATAATAGTTCTAGATTTGATGATTAGTTACTGGATTCCTGCCCATTGTAAGAATGATTGTTGACTTAATAATTCAATGAAAATTATTGCTATAAATCCAAGCATTGCAAATCTTCCATTAGTTATTTCAGAATATATACTCCAGCCAAACTTATAGTTATCTTCAATTTCTTCAGATGTTTTTTCGACCTGATCTTTTTCAATAAGCTCATCTAATTGTGCTTTTTCATTTTCAAATTCTTCTTGTTTCATATTTTATGAGTAAATATTAGAGTTGAAATCAAAATTTGTGGATGGTATTAGAGACCAATTACCTTTACCACTTAATTGAAGTACATTGTCATGAAAGCTTTGAAGAGTAGGTCTATGGCCCACGCTTACAAGAGCTATATTTCTCTCTTTTAGTAGATTATAAAGATAATGCTCTGTTTTAAGATCTAAAGCACTTGTAGCTTCATCAAGAATTACAAATTTTGGAGAATTTAATAATAATCTTGCGAATGCTAATCTTTGTTGTTCTCCTTGAGATAATATTCTTTCCCAATCTTGTTTGATATCTAGGTCAGGATATCTTTCAATTAAATTTGGTAGTTGTACTTCTTTAAGTACTGCTTGTAAATGATCATCACTGAATCTACTCGTTCTCAAGGGATAGCATAATTGCTCCCGTAAAGAACCTAAGGTCATATATGGTTTCTGAGGTATAAATAATAAGTCTCCTTTTTGAGGAGAAAATATTTCACCTTGATCTATTGCCCATAGTCCACTGATAACTCTAAGTAGTGATGTCTTGCCGCAACCAGAGGGCCCCACAACTAAAACACTTTCTCCAGATTCAACGCTTAAATTAAGATCTTTTACTAACAATTTCCGCTTATCAGGGGTCTCTACATTTACATTCTTAATATAAATTGTCTCATTCTCTTTGACAGTATTTTTAAATTGACTTGATTTTAATTTTTTAACTTCTTTAATACTACTTTGAAATCCTTCTAATCTGCCTATTGATGCAGAGAATCTTGCTAGCGCCTCAATTTTATAAATTATAAAAAACAAAGATCCTTCAAGTAATTGGTAATTTAATCGTGCCTGAGAGAATTCCCCATAGTTCATATTTCCTGCTAGCAATGGACCTGAGAGGATAATAAAAGGTATAAATACACTCCCATAGATAGTAGATCTTTGTAGAACTCTGAGTAATGCCTCCCAAATAATTAACAGATTAAAGTTCTTTACAACGGTCTTTAATCTACTATTTACCTCTTGATACTCTTCATCTTCTCCTGAGTAGAAAGCAATAGATTCTGCATTATTTCTTACATGAACTAATCCATATCTAAAATTAGCTTCATATTTAAGTTGATCAAAATTTAACTTAAATAACTTTTTACTTGCAAAAATAATTAAAATTGAAAGGATACCTGCATAAATAACTAGAGCAATAGTTAAGTTTTTACTTATACTGAGAAGAATTCCGATATTAATAGTAAAAGTTAATATTGAGTCAAATATGTTTAATGATAAATCTAGTATTTGGGCAGTGAAATCCTTTGCATCTTCAGTGATCCGTTGATCTGGATTATCTATATCAGTATCATCTTCGTCATTTGGATTTAATATATAGTATGTACGATCTGTTAAATAATTATCGATTAAATTATTTGATAACCATTCTCGCCAAAGTAATTGAAGTTTTGCTGATAAGTAAAACTGCAAACTGCGTATAGGTAACGCGGCAATGAAACAAATTCCTAAAATCCATAATTTCCTATAACTTTCATTAGCATTTTGATTTATTAATCCATTAGTAATATCTCTAACTAAGAAAGATATTCCTGCATTAATGCCATTTACAGATAGAAGCATAAGCAAGACTAATCCAAGAAATAGCCAGGGGACCCATCTTTTTTGTCTTAATTGACTTCTAAAGGAAACAAACGAGCTAATACCAAATAAGAATAATATTGTACCTATTAAACCAAGATTGGAATTCCAAATTTTGTTGATTATTTCTTGAACACCGCTTAAATACTCTTTCGTTAAATCAGGAGTTCCACTGCTTAGAATATTAATTAAAGCTGTGACTACAAATAAAACCAGTCCAGGAACTACGCAGAATATTAAAGCGAATAAAAGTAAGATGAACTGCCAACCATTATTTGAAGTGTAGGGTAAAAAATATGGTTGAGTTAGTTTTCTTATTTTAGTTAATTGAGATGAAATATCTCTTCCTTCTGTCAATATCTCTTTCGTCATAATTTATATATTTAAAAATTATTGTTTGATGAATTATATTTTAATTTAGTATCAAATTCTATACAAAATTTTTCAGAAAAGGAAATATTAAACTTAACTGGTAAAGCCCATCATATTTACAATCCAATCAGGTAAATTTAATTTGGAAATAATATCCATATTAAATTCATGAATACTTTCAACATTTTTATCTAACAACCAATAAATCAGAAAAGGTGTATTTAATAAAATCTGTACTTGCCATTTGTATGTTATTACCTTCCAAATTTTGCTTAAAATTGATTTTTGTGGTTCATCTAAGCTTTCCCAACTTCTTAAAAAGGGATTTAGTGAGAATTTATTTTTAGATTGTAAAGATTCTGGAGTATTCATAGGATTATCTATTTAATTATTTATTTATAGCTCAAAATTCTCCTATCTGAGAGTTTAACCTGGGGGCCAATTCATTTTTCTACCTGACAAGAAATGTATATGTAAATGGAATACTGTCTGGCCTGATTCTTCACCAGTATTGATGACCGTTCTCCAATTATTTAAGTTTTTAGATTTAGCTATATTGCTTCCAATAAATAATAAGTGTCCTAATAAATTTTTATCTTCTTCCATACACTCTAATAAACTTTCTACTGGTTTTTTGGGAATTACTAGATAGTGGACTGGCGCTTGACTTGCGATATCATTGAAAGCAATGCAAATTTCATCTTCATAAAGCTTTTCGCATGGAATTTCTCCATTGATGATTTTTGAAAAAATTGTAGTTTGGCTCATTGTTGAAAATTTATTTAATTCATTCATTTATTGGATGCACATCTTTCATGTTAAAACCTTCTTTTGTAAGCTCTTTTTTGAGGTCTTCATTTGACGTGACTCGATCTACGAAGAGTACTCCACGTAAATGGTCTACCTCATGCTGAATGCATCTAGCTAAAAGTCCATCAGCATTCATTTTCCTAGGTCTGCCCATCTCATCTCTGAATTTTAATTTTATGGTAGATGGTCTAATTACATTTAAGTAAACCCCTGGTATACTCAAACAGCCTTCTTCGTATGAGTTAAGGGTTGATCCAAATGCGGTGATTTCTGGATTTATTAATATTAAAGGTTCTGAGGCAGAGTCTTCAAAATTAATATCTATGACTAAAAGTTCTTTACTAATACCAACTTGAGGAGCTGCTAATCCTATCCCCTTTGCTGAGTACATGCTTTGAAGCATTTCTTTTGCGAGTTTTCTTGTCTCATCGTCTACTTTACTGATCCTTTTAGCATTAGTTCTTAAAGTATTGCTTCCTAATTTATATATCTCTAAGGGAGGATTATCAATAGCCTCTTTTGCAACTTTTGAAGTAGAAACATTTTCTCTTGATTTTCTTGCTAAATGTGAAAAATGATTTGCCACTATTGCTTGCAGTGATTGATGGGTAAACTATAAAAATAATAACATTAATTTGAAACTTTGATTTCGCTTGGTTAAATGAAAAATCACATTAATTCCAAAATTGAAGATGTTTATAAATTAAATAAATCTTATAAGGAGTTATTTGTTTTAAAAAATTTAATTTTTTGGGTTGACTCTATTCAGAAAAATAAAGACAAAATAAATGCAATTTTTGTAAGAACTTTTAAAAAAACAAAATTACGACCTCAGAATTTAACAGGAGAAAAATTTTATATAAAAAATTCTTTTCATGGATATGGAGGCAAATCATTTAAATGTTTCCAAAATCAAGAACATATATATATTTTTTGGATTGATCAATTGTCTAAGTCGATATGGCATCAAGTTTTTAAAATTAATAATCTTTTCGATAATAATGATTATTTAGTTCCTTTAGGAGTTCAAAAAAAATTAACTAAGAATATAGACGGTAATTTTGATGGATGTTTTTGCCTCATAAATAAAAATATTTTAATTGGTTTAATTGAAATTAACAAAAGAGATTATCTTTTTTCTTTAGATATAAATAAAATTAATCAAAAGCTAAAAATTCTTAAAAAATTCGATAATTTCGCTGGAGATTTATCATCTAATATTTCGACTAATATGATTTCTTGGATAGAATGGAATACTCCTTATATGCCATGGGAAAAAAATGATCTTTTTTTTGCAGATATTGAAAGTGATGGAAAAATAAAAAAAATAAAAAAATTTGCCAATAAGTTATTCAATAAAAATATAAAGGTTTCTTTTTTCCAACCTTATTGGATAAGTGATAATCTTTTAGTATGTTCTGAAGATAGTTCTGGCTGGTGGAACTTATTATTTATCGATGTAAGTAAAATAGAAAATATTTTTATAAAAAAAAGAATAGAGAAAAGTTTATTCGAATATGGATCACCCCAATGGGTTGGAGGAATAACATTTTTTTCTGGAACCATCAAAGATTTATTCTGTTTGGTAAAAAAATCAAATAATTGGATATTAGAGCATTATCAAGATCTTAATTGCATAAAAGAATTTTATTTACCTTTTTGCTCCATAAGTGATTTCTGCGTCTTTGATAAAAAATTGGCTCTACAAGGTTCTGGTGTTAATTTTTTGGTTCATTTATGCGAAATTGATTTGGAAGAAAGAATCTCATCAAATTTTTTTAAAAAGATATCAGTTAATTACATAGATCATTTTTCTAATCCAGAATCTTTTTGGTTTAAGGGTTTTGATAAACTATCTACACACTCTTTTATTTATAGGCCTTTAGTCCAGAGGTTTAAAAAGCCACCATTGCTCATTAGAGCACATAGTGGACCAACTGCTTGCTTTGATGGCTCATATAATTCTGAAGTCCAATATTGGACGGCAAAAGGCTTTTTTGTGGCAGAAATTAATTATGGCGGATCATCGGGATTTGGGAGAGAGTATAGAGAGAGATTAAATTACAAATGGGGTATTGTTGATTCTCATGATTGCAAGTCATTAGTTACAGAATTGTTTAAATTAAATCTAGTGGACAGTGAGAAGGTTGTTATTTTTGGGAATAGTGCAGGAGGCTTAACAGCTCTTAATTCTCTATGTTATGAAGATTTTTTTAAGGCAGCAATTTGTAAATATCCTGTAATTGATCTAACGGATATGCATCATAATACTCATAGATTTGAAAAGTATTATTTAAATTCTTTAGTAGGTGACTATATGGAATGTCCAGAAGATTATACAAATAGATCACCTATAAATAAAATTAAACACACAAAAAAGCCAATTTTATTATTTCATGGCAAAAAAGATTCAGTTATTTCCTATAAACAAACATTCAAAATTCAAGAAAAAATTCAAAAAAATAATAAACATTCAGAAGTGATTTTTTTTAAAGATGAAGGTCATGGGTTTAAAAATATTGATAATAAGAAAATAGTTCTCCAAAAAACTGATGAATTTTTAAAAAAAGTATTAAATATTTAAGAATTTATTTTTAGAAAACTCATAGTCTCTTTTAATTTTTCCACAAATATATCAATATCATCTTTGTTAGTTGTGAAGTTCATGCTAACTCTGGCTGTTGAATTGATACCAATATCTCTATGAAGTGGTTGACAGCAGTGATGCCCACTTCTTATACAAATGCCTTTTGAATCAAGGATTTCCGCAATATCGTGCGAGTTTATTTCTCTTGAATAGAAAGCAGCAAGTGGAGCTCTGTCTGGATCTATGTCTGGTGAAGGACCTATAATTTCAATATCCTCTATGTGATTTAATTCTTCAAATAAATAATTTGTAATGTTCTTTTCATATTCATGAATATGATTTAATCCAAGATTATTAATATAATTTATAGCTTCTGCAAGGCCTATAGCTTCTGCAATAGCTGGAGTTCCAGCTTCAAATTTATGGGGAAGATCTGCCCAAGTACTTGTCTCTTCAAAAACATCTTGAATCATTTCTCCTCCACCAAAAAGAGGGGGTATTTTTTCTAGAATTTCTTTTTTTGACCATAAGAAGCCTATCCCTGTAGGGCCACATAATTTATGTCCAGAGCCTGCTAAAAAGTCGACCCCTAAATCTATAACATCTATCTTTTGGTGAGCTAGGCTTTGACATGCGTCTAAAAGAACTAAAGAACCTTTTTGCTTAGCTAATTCAGTAATTTGTTTAATTGGATTACAGCAACCTAAAGTATTACTTACATGTACAAGGCTAACTAACTTTGTTTTCTTTGTTAATTTAGATTTAAAGTCACTAATATCTAATTTCCCATTTTGATCTATTCCGATGAATTGTAGTTTGCATTTGTTTTTTGCCGCTACCATTTGCCAAGGAACAATATTACTGTGATGCTCCATGATTGATAAGATAATTTCATCATTCTCTTTCAATGTAAATTCACCCCATGATCTTGCTGCAAGATTAATGGCTTCAGTTGCATTCCTTGTAAAAATAATTTCTTCAGTTGAATTAGCATTTACGTATTTACTAATTATGGTTCTAGCATTTTCAAATTCTTCTGTTGCTTTTGCACTTAATCGATGAGCCCCTCTATGGACATTTGCATTGAAATTTCTATAATATTCATCAATTTTTTTTAATACTTTTGTAGGTTTCTGTGTTGTCGCAGCATGATCTAGATAAATAATTTTGTCATTGCTGTTGTAATTATTTTCTAATAGAGGAAAATCTTTTTTTTCTATTATTGGCAAATTGCTAATCTCTTTCATTAATTCTCTTTTAAAAGTTTATCAAGTAAATCCCATCTTCCTTTTGCAACGGGAATAAATGAAATTATTTCTTGAAAATAAGAGCATAATTGTAGTTTACTTGCCTCTGGTAAAGTGAGGCCTCTTGACCTCATGTAAAAAAGCTCTTCTTCATTTAATTGCGAAATTGTTGCACCATGCTTACACTTTACATCGTCAGCAATTATTTCTAGCTGAGGTTTGGTATCAATTTTGGAATGCTTTGATAAAAGTAAATTTCTGCTTAATTGTGAGGCATCAGTTTTTTGCGCTTTTTTTGGAACGATGATTGAACCTTCGAATATTGCATGTGATTTATCATTTGCTAGGGATTTGTTGATTTGATCTAAAAAACCATTTGGGCCATTAAATTCTATTTTTGTATAAGTTGCTATTTGTTCATTATTTTTTGTTATTTGCATTCCTTTGATGTTTGTTTTTGCATTTCCTACTAATTGTTTAATACGAATTTCAAATCTTGCATAATTAAATTTGGAATGCAGTGATCCCAAGTTATATTCGCTATTTGATTGTTGAATTACATTCAGAGAATTTAACAAATTAGATTTATCAACGCCATATGAAACAACTCCATGGCTTAAATAACTATTTTCCTCTAAACAAACGAATGTTGATTGAGAAAGTGAAGAGTTTTTTGTCCCTAGACTTATTTGTAATAAGTCAACTTTACAATTCTTTTCAACTAATATTATTAATGTTTTTGCATTAAAAAAATTACTAGATGCATGACTTAAGATTTCGATAGGAGGAACTTTTTTGCCATTTATTTTTATGCCTAGTGTATTTTGTTCAGAACTTAAACAAAGATTTAGGATGTCGCTCCAATGTTCGTTTTGATCAAAATTAGAAATATTATTTTTAATATATTCGACTACTTCGTTACTATTTAATTGTTTTATAGAGTAATTTTGTTCTTCTATGTTTACAGAATTATTATAGCCAATTGTTAATCTAACTAAATTTTGAGAATTGTTTTGATAAGGTGGCTCAAAGTTTTTATTGCTTTGGTCAAGGGGAAAATCTAAGGAGCCTGAAAATTTTGTTTTATTAGATATTCTCCAAAATTCACTTTTAGCATTAGGAAGAGGATTTAATTTTAATTTTTGAAGACAAATCTTTTGAATCTCTGTTGGATTGCTAAATAGTTTTTTTGATATAATCTTTTCAATGATTTGCATTAATTTATTTCTCTTTTACAAAATTATCAGTCCATTCATAACCGTTTTTTTCAAGTTCTAGCGCAAGATTACTATCACCAGTTTTTATGATTTGACCATCTGACATGACATGTACATAATCAGGTTTGATTTCGTCTAATAATCTTTGATAGTGGGTAATTAAGATGATCCCAGTCTGATTATTGGATATTTTCTTAATTCCGGAAGCAACAATTCTAAGAGCATCAATATCCAAACCAGAATCAGTTTCATCTAAGATTGCTATCTTAGGCTCTAGTAATGCCATTTGCAGTATCTCATTTCTTTTCTTTTCCCCTCCAGAAAAACCTTGGTTCACACTTCTTGATAAAAAAGCAGAATCCATTTTTACAAGTTCTAATTTTTCATTTACTAACTCTTCAAAATCAAAAGTATCTAATTCTTCTTTGTTAAGAAATTTTCTTCTAGCGTTTGTTGAAACTCTTAGAAACTCAAGATTACTGACTCCTGGGATTTCTATTGGGTATTGAAATCCAAGGAAAATTCCTGCTTGAGCTCTCTCTTCTGGTTCAAAAGAGTTTACATTTTTTCCTGAAAAATTAATATAACCTTTAGTAATTTTGTATGATGGATGTCCTGCGATAATTTTTGAGAAAGTACTTTTACCACATCCATTCCTTCCCATAATTGCATGGATCTCTCCAGGATGGACGGTTATTGATACCCCCTTTAAAATTGGCAGATTATCTGTAGACGCAAAAAGATTTCTAACTTCTAGGATTGGATTTGATTCTTTTACTTTGCTTTGCATCGCACTTTAGAAATTAATTGATTAACCTACGGATCCCTCTAGTTTAAGAGCAAGTAGTTTGTCTGCCTCTGCGGCAAATTCCATTGGCAATTGGCTGAATACATCTCTACAAAAGCCGCTTACCATCATAGATATAGCTTCTTCAAATTCTATACCTCTGCTTTGTAAATAAAAAAGTTGGTCTTCTGAGATTCTGCATGTGCTTGCTTCATGCTCAATTTCGGAATTTGGTTGCTGAGATTGTATGTAAGGAAATGTATTCGCTGCAGCTTGATCTCCTATTAACATTGAATCACATTGACTGTAGTTCCTAGCTCCGATAGCATTTGTGCCAATTTTGACCAGACCTCTATAGCTATTTACAGATTTACCTGCACTAATCCCTTTGCTAACTATAGTTGATTTTGTTTTAGGACCAATATGAATCATTTTTGTGCCTGTATCGGCTTGTTGAAGATTATTAGTTAGCGCGACTGAATAAAACTCACCAATAGATTCTTCTCCCAAAAGAATACAACTAGGATATTTCCAAGTAATGGCAGAACCTGTTTCAACTTGAGACCAACT
>CETG01430802.1_pt1 | contig 12092 bp, 11 predicted proteins | sample 361471 | NCBI WGS metagenome assembly CETG01 (sample SAMEA2622696, study PRJEB7988) | marine metagenome | isolation source: saline water (ENVO:00002010), including | reverse complement strand
AAGTTTGAGAGGAACAAGCCTCACGTCAACATTGGCACAATTGGCCATGTCGACCATGGTAAAACAACTCTCACAGCAGCAATTACTAATGTGCTTGCTAAAAAAGGCCAGGCACAAGCCCAAGATTATGGTGATATCGATGGAGCGCCAGAAGAGCGTGAACGCGGTATAACCATCAATACAGCTCATGTGGAGTATGAGACCGACGGCCGACATTATGCCCACGTAGACTGTCCAGGACATGCTGACTACGTGAAAAATATGATTACTGGGGCTGCCCAGATGGATGGTGCAATTCTTGTTTGTGCTGCTACAGATGGCCCTATGGCTCAAACAAAGGAGCATATACTTCTAGCAAAGCAAGTTGGAGTGCCTGCTTTAGTAGTTGCTTTAAATAAATGTGACATGGTTGATGATGAAGAAATCATCGAACTTGTCGAGATGGAAATACGCGAACTTCTCTCAAGTTATGATTTTCCTGGGGATGACATACCTATTGTCCAGGTCTCTGGATTAAAAGCACTTGAGGGTGATTCTGATTGGGAAGGAAAGATTAATGACTTAATGACTGCTGTTGATGCTTCTATACCAGAGCCAGAGAGAGAAGTGGATAAGCCCTTCTTGATGGCTGTAGAGGATGTTTTTTCTATTACCGGTAGAGGAACCGTTGCAACTGGTCGTATAGAGCGCGGGAAGGTTAATAAAGGAGAAGAAATAGAGATTGTTGGTATTAAGGACACAAGAAAAACTACTGTCACTGGGATAGAAATGTTCCGTAAATTCTTAGATGAGGGAATGGCGGGAGATAATGTTGGATTGCTACTTCGTGGGCTTGAGAAGGAGGATATTGAGCGCGGTATGGTGCTTGTTAAGCCTGGGTCCATAACACCTCACACAAAATTTGAGGGAGAAGTTTATGTCTTGAAAAAAGAGGAAGGAGGAAGACATACTCCATTCTTCGCAGGGTATAGGCCTCAATTTTATATAAGGACAACTGATGTAACTGGTCAGATTACTGCATTCACTTCAGATGATGGAAGCAATGTTGAGATGGTTATGCCTGGAGACCGCATAAAAATGACAGGAGAACTAATTTGTCCTGTTGCAATTGAGCAAGGAATGCGTTTTGCAATTAGAGAAGGTGGCAGAACAATTGGTGCAGGAGTAGTTTCTAAGATTATTGAATAAGTTATCTGGCTAATACAATTCGTTGATCTGCCTCAATTTTGCATCAAAGAGGGTAATCACATGCCCTCTTTGATCTATTATTTCTAATACAAGAAAATTTTAAATTGATTTCTAGAAAGACAGGTGATTTATGACAACAGCAATCGCACAACAAAAGATAAGAATTCGTCTCAAGGCATTTGACAGGAGAATGCTCGATTTATCTTGCGAAAAAATTATTGAGACTGCTGACACAACCTCAGCTTCAGCAATTGGGCCGATCCCCTTGCCTACAAAAAGGAAGATTTATTGTGTTTTGCGCTCTCCGCATGTTGATAAGGATTCAAGAGAACACTTTGAGACTAGAACGCATAGAAGAATAATTGATATCTATTCTCCCTCTGCTAAGACAATTGATGCTTTAATGAAGCTGGATTTACCTAGCGGTGTCGATATTGAAGTTAAGCTCTAATGCTTTTCCCAACTATCTAAACCTAACTTTCCTAGGATCGATATGCGTTTGAGGATATTCCCGTGACAGACCTTTCAGTTAGGGAGCTACCTTTATTCTTACTTCCGGATGTAGTGCTCTTCCCTCAAGAGGTGTTACCACTTCATATCTTCGAGTCCCGCTATCGAATTATGCTTAAAAGCATATTGGAAACCGATAGTAGATTTGGTGTTGTCAGATGGGATCCCAGTCAAAAAACAATGTCGCAAGTTGGTTGTTGTGCTGAAATTCTCAAGCATCAAACTTCCAAAGATGGACGTAGTAACATAATTACTCTTGGCCAGCAAAGATTCAGAATTCTTGAGGTTATTCGAGAAACCCCTTTTGTTACAGCCTTAGTAAGTTGGATTGATGATGAAGTTGAAAATCAAGAGGATTTAAAAAAACTCTCCGCAACTGTTCAGTTGGCCTTAAAAGATGTAGTTGGTTTAACAGGTAAATTGACTGATACAGAAACTTCTTTGCCTGATGACCTTCCCCAATTGCCAAGGGAATTGTCTTTCTGGATTGCTGCCCACTTAGGAGGACCAGTCGCGGAGGAACAACAAAATTTGCTAGAAATGACAAGTGCAACAAAGAGATTAAAAAGAGAGTATGAAATGCTAGATAATACTCGCCGCCAACTTGCAGCAAGGACTGCATTGAAAGATACTTTTGCAAATGCAGACCAAGCAAATAATCAATAGGTATTTTGAAGTATTTCTTTTTATTCCTTTTTGTTTTTGCTACTACTTCTCTATTGATTTGGTTGCAAACAAATAGAAAATATCTAAGTAGTTCATCAGTTGCTTCTGCATATGATAAGTGGACAAATGATAAGCTCCTTGAGAAGTTATGGGGAGAGCATGTTCATTTAGGATATTACAATCCTATAAATATTAGATCTGATTTTAGGAAAGCAAAGGAAGACTTTGTCCATCAACTTGTTAGCTGGTCTGGATTAGATAATTTGCCAAAGGGCTCTAGAATTCTTGATGTAGGTTGTGGGATAGGTGGTAGTGCAAGAATATTAGCTAGAGACTACGGATTCGATGTAATTGGAGTAACTATAAGCAAGCAGCAAGTCTCTCGAGCTAGAGAACTAACTCCTGAAAATATTAATTGTACTTTTCAAGTAATGGATGCTTTAGATCTTAAATATGATAAAGGAAGTTTTGATGGGGTTTGGAGTGTAGAAGCTGGCCCTCATATGCCAGATAAACAAAAATATGCAGATGAAATGTTGAGAGTACTTAGACCTGGGGGGGTATTGGCTGTTGCAGATTGGAATAAGAGAAATTTAGATAATCAGCCATTTAATTTATTTGAAAGATTAATAATGAGTCAATTACTCAATCAATGGTCTCATCCCGAGTTTGCTTCAATAAGTGGGTTCAGGAATAATTTGTTGTCAAGTAAATATTGTGGTAGTGATGTAGATACTGATGATTGGACCTTGTTTACATTACCTTCCTGGTTGGAATCTATTTATGAGGGTTTTCGTAGGCCTCAAGTTGTTATTGGATTGGGGCCAAGATCTCTAATACATGGACTTAGAGAGATTCCAACAATTTTATTAATGCATTTTGCGTTCTCAAGAAAAATGATGCAATTTGGGATTTTCAAAATGCGTGGTTAATTGTCATTTATACATTTGTATTAGGGTAACAGCCGAAATCAACAAAGTGCTCACATAAAGGCTTTATAGTTATTTTTAATTCATTATATGAATTAATCATATTTTTAGATAATTCAACATCAACAAAAAATACATATTCTCCTAGTTCTCTCTTTGAAGGCCTTGATTCTATTCTGCTCATATTAAGTCCTGCCTTGGCGATGGAGTCTAATACTTTAAGTAATGCGCCTGGGGCATTCTCATGTAAGGAGAATGCAATGCTTGCAATATCGCCTGTTTTATTCTTTTCTTCCCTTTGAAGTAGAACAAATCTTGTGCGATTACCTTTTACATCATTAATGGGGAAAGCAAGTTCTTGTACTGAATCTACTGCGCTAAATGATCTTGGTCCTATAGCGGCTCGGAATTTACTACCTTTGACCATCCTTACTGCTTCTGCGGTTGAGTTTGTAGGCAATTGGATGGCATTTGGTAGATTTTCATGCAACCATGTGCTGCATTGAGCAAGGGCTTGGGGATGAGATAAAACTTCAGAGATTTCTGCCATGACTCCACTACTTAACAAAGAATGATTAATAGGAAGCACAATGGCTCTTCGTATAAATAGCTGAGGCGAATTCCAGAGCGCGTCAAGGGTTGCTGTAACGCCTCCTTCTACGGAATTTTCTATCGGAACAACCGCAGCGTCACAAACTTTATTGGTTAGATTATCAATTACTGAACGTAATCCTGTATAAGGGATAATTGTTGGTGTGACTAGCTTCTCAAGGCCGAGAAGGATTGAAGTTGCCTCTTCGGCATACGTCCCTGAGGGTCCAAGATAAGCAACTTTTGTTGGCATTAGTAAAAAGGAGCACAAGTGTAGATAGGATCAAGTCCCTTTAGCAGCTAATTATGCCTCTGGCTTTTCAAGCCCGACAGAAACTTGATCTACCTGTGAGAAGCAATTCAGAGCGACTCTCAGATTACTTGCTTCAACAAGAGAGAGTTGTTGGTGCAATGTTGGACTCTGAAAAGCTCACACTTTTAGAGCCTGGCAGTTTTCGTTACACAGTCACTAGCTTTAAGATATTTCATCTTGAAGTTAATCCAGTTGTCTCTATTGGGGTAGTAAATTCAGAAAACAAATTGCAAATGCATGCAACTGATAGTGAGCTTGATGGCCTCGGTTTAGTTGATGATTTTGAATTAACTCTAGACGCAACTCTAGAAGCTACTCCTAATGGCCTTGAGGGCGAGGCTCTTTTGGGTGTTAGCGTTAGTCAGCCACCTTTATTAAGGCTGATACCAAAAAAAGTTTTAGAGAGCACGGGACAATCTGTGTTAAGTGGTATTTTGCTTGGGATAAAAGCAAGAGTTGGTCAACAATTGATTGCTGATTTTGTCAAATGGTGCAAAGAAAATCAGTCTCTTCAGTGAAATTAAATTTTCTAAGTAATTATCTTTGACAAGAATGAGTAGCGATGAAGTTTTGAAGGTCCATTCTTAATAATTGCCTTACGGTGCTCAGATGTTCCATATCCGAAGTTCTTTTCTAATGAATATCCTGAGAATTGAATTGATAGCCTTTTGATTAACTGATCTCTGGCTTCTTTTGCAATAACACTTGCAGCTGCAATGCAGGCATGTTTTGTTTCACCTTTAACTACAGTCTTTTGAATTCCTTCCCATGATCTAATTGGTAATATTCCATCAACAAGCACCAGATCAACAGACGTATCTAAACGCTGTAGAGATCTCAGCATTGCTTTTTCGGTAGCACTTCTGATCCCCAATTTATCTATTTCATTTGCAGAAGATTGCCCTAAACCCCAGCTCTCCGAAATTTCTTTAATTATGGGGACAAGGAAAGCTCTTTTTTTGTGAGATATTAATTTGCTGTCTTTTAAACCAAGTTTCAAAAGCTCCTCTCCACTTGATTTACTTAGTACAACAGCCGCTGCAAAAACTGGGCCAAATAGAGATCCTTTCCCTACTTCATCAACCCCAGCTGTTGTCAAGATAAATTGTTAATCATTTATAGCAGATGATCTTCTTCTTCTACGCCTTGGATCATCATTTTCCTTATCAGAATCCTCAATAGTTTCTTTTTGATTTGTTTCATTTTTTATATCGACATCATTTTCTATATTCAAACTATTATCTTCAATATCATTATTGTCTGATTGTTCAATTATATCTTTATTTTTTTCTTCAATATCTATTGTTTTTTGTGCTTCTATTTGGCTGGCATCTTCAATGGTTTTATTAATATTTTTATTTAGAGTGTTTTTTCCACCTTTTCTTCTCCTTTTTATTGAATTGGGACTTAATTGATTTTTAGCCTCTTCTAAAATTTTTGTTTCGTCATCACCATCTCTTACTATTCTAACAATTAAATTGTCATTTGAGCAATTTTTATCAAGAAGCAAGACTGGATCTAAGCCCATTAAACTATAAACTTCTTCTTGATATAAATTCATACGTACTCCAACTAGTTTTGGTTCATTCTTTGAATTATTTGTATCAAGGCCATGCTCCTCATTCTCATTGAAATCTTGAATATTATTTATATCATTTGAATTGCTTAGACTATCGCTTTCGCGTGTCTTTATAGATTTTTTTAGCTTGCTTTCAATCCCTACTTCTATCTCTGATCTTTTTGTGGAAATTGATTTAACTAATCCACTCGCTACGGCCATTGGCTGTAAAGTATCTTGACCTGGAATTAATGCAGTTAATCCTAGCCCTCCGCAATTTTCACATGATTTGCCAAATAACTCATAAATATTCTGTCCTTGCCGTTTTCTTGTTAGCTCTACTAACCCTAACTCGGTCAGTTGTGCTATCTGTGGGCGAGATGAATCATTCTTAATTGCTGATGTGAAATGTTCTAGCAATTGAAGTTGGTCTCGCCTGGATTCCATATCAATAAAGTCTATGATTATTACACCCCCAATATTTCTCAATTTTAGTTGTCTAGCAATTTCAATAGCAGCCTCACAGTTAGTCCATAAAACAGTTTCTCTAGAATTTGAAGATCTAGTAAAAGAACCTGAATTAACATCAATAACTGTTAAAGCTTCGGTTGGCTCGATAATTATATATCCACCTGAAGGCAGATCAACTCTTGGACGTAGTGCATCATTAATTGCTTGGTTTATTTTGTAATGTTCTAATAAATTATTAGTTCCATCAAAAGCTTCTATCTCTACCTTTAAATCATCTTGAGAGAGAAATTCATTAACTCGATCAACTGCTAATTCATTCTCAACAACCACCTTGATAAGGTTAGGTCCAAGATGATCTCGGAGGATCCTGTGAATAAAATCTTCATCACGATTTAAAAGAACTGGAGGTTGAACTTCTTCTGCGGTTTGTTGAATTGCATCCCATTGTTTAAGAAGATTCTCAAGATCATCAATTAGCAATTCTTCTGATATTTCATTTGCTTCTGTCCTAATCAATAATCCTGCTCCAGGAGGTTTTATTAGTACACCAAGAGCTCTTAAACGATTCCTCTCTGCTTCAGAATTGATTCTTCGTGAGATATTTACACCTTGCCCATGAGGTTGTAGCACGAGATATCTGCCAGGCAAGGCTAGATTGCCAGTTAATCTTGGCCCTTTTGTCCCTGTGGGCTCTTTCATTACTTGAACCAAAACTTTCTGTCTTGGCTCTAATAATTCCGTAATACCTGCGGCTCCTTTTTTGAGTCGCAATGGACCGAGATCAGTGATATGAATAAAACCATTTTTTTCGCTTTCGCCAATATTTACAAATGCAGCATCAATTCCAGGAAGAACATTTTCGACAGTTCCAAGAAAGACATCTCCAATTTGGTATCGACCTTGGGCGACAATTAATTCGTCTACCCGCTCATCGGTGAGCAAAGCTGCAATTCGCAACTGCTCGGCGATGACAATTTGGTGGGGCATATATTTTGAGAAGTGTTGTAGCCTTGTCGGATAAGGCCCTTTTTAGGCTGATTTAGAAACTGAAACTATTACTAGATAGGTTCGACACGAGTCGATTAAGTAATAAGTGAGGCATTAGCCTCTGATAAGAGATACGCGATCCAAATCCGATTCACTCTGACCGGTTTTCGCTATGAGGGTCTGACCTCATTTGACTCAAGCATGAGTTAGGCCTGTACACGCTAGCGACAGAGATTTTCCGCCTTGCGTATCTATACTATATTTTAGCACTCAAGTAAATTAATTTCATCCTTTTTGGATAAGGAGTTTGTTCTTTAAATAATTAGAATTCTATTTCTCTTGTAAATTCGTTTTTATAGAAAGTTATTCTCTCATATGATTTCTTCTAAGAATGAGACTATTTAATTTAAATTGTAAGTTTTTAGGCTTATTGTTGATTTTTAAATCACTTAATTATTATTATTGGCATTAGAAAACTATTTATTTAAGTTATTGGTATTTAAAATACTTCTATTATGGTATTTTTGTACCAAATCGAATTTAAGTTATCCAATGAAAATATCTTAAGTCTATTAGTTCACAAAAGCCCTCTTCCATAGGAAAATAATCAAAACATTGGTTTTTACTCAGTGGTTTTAATCAACAACAACTATCTTAAGCTAAAAGCAGGGTATTTATTCCCTGAGATAGCAAGACGAGTTAAGTCTTTTAGTGAGGCGAATCCGAACTCCGAACTAATAAGGCTGGGAATTGGAGATGTTACAGAGCCATTACCTTCTTCATGTCGTTTAGCTATGAAAGCAGCTATTGATGAAATGGGAACTAGGGAGGGCTTTCATGGTTATGGGCCAGAGCAGGGTTACTTATGGCTGAGAGAAGCCATTGCTAAGCACGATTTTTGTGCAAGAAGCGCAGAAATAAAACCAGATGAGATATTCATTTCTGATGGTTCAAAATGTGACAGTAGTAATATATTAGATATTCTTGGTAATGGTAATAAAATTGCTGTTACTGATCCCGTTTATCCTGTCTATGTAGATAGTAATGTGATGAATGGTAGCACTGGCAATGTTAATGAAAAAGGCCAATACAAAGGATTGTATTATTTGCCAATTGACGCTTCAAATAATTTTGATGCTCCAATACCAAATGAACCTGTAGACTTGATTTATTTATGTTTTCCTAATAATCCAACTGGAGCAGTTGCTAATAAAAATAAACTTGCAGAATGGGTTAATTATGCGAAATCAAATAAGTCATTAATTTTATTTGATTCAGCATATGAATCCTTTATTCAAGACGAGTCGATTCCACATTCTATTTTTGAGATAGAGGGAGCGAAAGAATGCGCTATTGAGTTTAGATCTTTTTCTAAAAATGCAGGGTTTACAGGAACACGTTGTGCATTTTGCGTTATACCTAAAGAATTAAGAGTTGAGATGTCTGATGGTAGTCAAATTAAATTATGGGATTTATGGAATAGGCGGCAATCAACTAAATTTAATGGGGTTAGTTATATTGTGCAACGTGGTGCTGAGGCTATATACACAAATAAAGGCAGAGAAGAAGTTGCTGAATTGGTTAAATTTTACATGGAAAATGCCAAGATAATAAGGACTAATTTTTTGAATTTGGGATTTAAAGTTTATGGAGGTCTGAATGCACCTTATGTTTGGATCAATGTTCCTGAAGGGATGAATTCATGGCAATTTTTTGATTATTTACTCGATAAGGCTAATGTAGTTGTGACCCCAGGGAGTGGATTTGGTTTGTCAGGTGAAGGTTATTTTCGTGTATCTGCATTCAATAGTAGAGAAAATATAGTATCTGCTATGAATCGCATGTCATGCTTATCCTCATTAAAATAGTTAGTCTATTTTAATGAGGATTGTTCAATTGCAATTTTTTTAATGAATACAAGAAGTTCTATAAGCTCTCCTGAAAAAATCCAAGAGAAAACAACCGAGAGCAAAAAAAATAAATCTCCGCTATACAAGGTTTTATTACATAATGATCCAGTTAATTCAATGGAATATGTTGTAAATTCTTTGCGTGAGGTTGTTCCTCAATTAAGTGAGCAAGATGCTATATCAATTATGCTTGAGGCCCATAATACTGGAGTTGGATTAGTGATTGTATGTGATCTTGAGCCAGCTGAATTTTATTCCGAATGTTTGAAGTCGAAAGGACTGTCTAGTTCGATTGAAAAAGATAGCTAAAAGAGAATGTAATGAAATTTTGGAAGTCATGGTTAAGCCAAAAAAATCGCTATATTCCTTTCCTAATATTGTTTCCTTGCCTATATTTTTTAGGATGGATTATCGTATTACCTGCTAGATTTCTTTATATCGATTTTGCTCAGGAAAGTCATTCTTTAATGGGCACTATTATTACTTTTTTGATTTTCTTACTTATTCTTCCTAGCTGGTCCCGTAATAGATGGGATTTTAAATACCTATTTAATGACATTATATGTATTTTCCCAATAAATAAAAATCATTTAAATTATTTATTGCAAGGATTTCTGAAATCTAGTTTATTGGTTATTTTTGTTTTTCTCACTTTAATAATTAGTCCCTATTCAGGTCTAAAGAATGAGTTGAATTTAGCTGTATTCATTAACTCATTGTTTCTAGGATTAGGCGTGGGATTTGCAGAGGAAATTATTTTCCGTTTTTGGTTGTTCGGTGAGATTAGATCATTATGCAAGTATAAATCAGCAATTATTCTACAGGCTCTAATATTTAGTTTATGTCATCTAAAATTTGGACAAAGTTTATATCAAATTTTACCACAACTTCTTGGTTTGTTTTTGCTTGGTTTGATTTTAATGCAAATTAGAATTATTAATAAGGGTTCGATTTGGGGTGCAGTTGGATTTCATTCTGGAATTGTTGGTATCTGGTTTTTACTCTCTTCGTCTTTTATTGAGCTTAGAAATACATTACCTATTTGGTTTTTTGGAGTATCAAAAGATGGAGCTCATTCTAATCCCATAGCAGGTTTGATGGCAATATTTTTGCTGTTAATTTTCTATTTTATTCAATTGCGTGATGTAGAAAGTTCTCTTAAGGCACCAGGTTTAGATCTCAAGGCTTCATCAATAGGAGCTAAACCGTAATCTCTCTCAAGAAGTTTCATTACCTCTTTGCCAAAATTATTTGAGCTTCTATCAAAAGCCTCAAGGCAAATCCTGCCAAAGATTTTCCCCATAGGCTCTGGATTCCAAAGTAATTTACGTGCAGTCCATGGCATCATGCTCATTGGGTTGTATCCCTTTTTTAGTAGACCATTCTCTAAGCCATATTTTTCAAGTAATGTATGTGGTTGTAGACCAATAAAGAAAATAGCTGGTTCAACTTTTTTAATACCAAAAATTTTTTCTAGTTCTCTGTGATATGCAACTGTTTGTCTTATCGTCTCGGGTCTCTCGTCGATTACATTAAATGAGTAATTAACAGAGACATGGTCTTTAAATCCAGCATCAGCAAGCATTTTGCAGTTCTTAAGAACGGTTTTTAAGTTGTAACCCATTTGCATTTTTCTTACTAATTCTTGCGAGCCAGATGTTATTCCAATCTCAAAGTAACTCATACCAGTTTCCACCATAAGATTGGCAAGTTCATCATCGATATTGTCGGCTCTAATATAAGCTGCCCAATTTATATCTTTCAAACCTTCTTCTTTTATAGCTTTTAGAAGTTCTTTTGCGTCTTTAATATGACCTTTCGTAGGAATAAATTGTGCATCTGTAAACCAAAATCCCCTCACTCCCAAATCATATAGTTGACGCATCTCTGAGATAACTTCTTTAATTGGATTAACTCTAACTTTTTTACCTTCAATTACGGTATAAATACAGTAACAACAATTATGAGGACAACCTCTTTTTGTTTGTACGCCAATATAGAAATCACCTCCCTCTAGATACCAATTGAATTGAGGCCAAATGGTTTTAATATATTTATAGTTACAAGCTGTTTTTATTATTGAGCTTGGTTTTTCTTGGATTAATTTTTCTCTAGGGTTTTCTCCAGCAGTAAAACATCTTTCGCTATTAATTGATTCACCTCTTATCAACTTTTCTAATAATAGTTCTCCCTCACCAACAGAAATAATCGTCCCTTTTGGAAGATTTTCCCCTAATTGCTCATAAAAGACACTAACTGCTCCACCACCAATAACTGCTCTCGATTTTTTGTTATAACGTCTTGCTTGATTTAAACCAATTTTTACTAATCTTTGATTTCTCCATATTTCACCATAATGGTTTCTCATTAGTTGTAGTCCACCGAAAGCCCCTCTCAGTCTTTTAAATGGATTCCTTGAATAAAAAACTTCAAAAGAGTTTTGTAGCGGATTGCCTCCTCGCCCATCAACTGGAGCATATATTTGAATGTCTCTCCAAGAAAAAATTAGTAATGTGGGTTTGAAATTATCAATATTGCCAACTAGAACTCTCTTGACGTCAAGGATTGGCAAAGCCGCTAAATCTAGAATTTTTTGCTGAATTTTAGGAAATTGCTTATGTATATGATCTGCTAAGTAAATAGGCCCAATAGGGAAAATTGGATTACAGGGTAGCCTGACATATAAAATTTTCTCAATGTTTAAGTTCACATTGGTCTTAGCAACAGGATTAGAAATGTTTTTGGGAACCCTTTCCATACCCACCTGAAACGACTAAAGGCATATGAGCTAGATCAAAAGACTAACAAATTTGATTACGTGTTTAGCCTTTTTAGCATGAAGTAGTTCATACCTTTTTAATAACTGCTGTTTTAGTTGATGTTCTAGTCAATTTTTGAGAAATCTTAATTATCACCTTGAAATCCACAGATTGACGAATTTTCCAGTAAACTCTTCTCGGCAGGGCATG
>CETG01430803.1_pt1 | contig 12107 bp, 12 predicted proteins | sample 361471 | NCBI WGS metagenome assembly CETG01 (sample SAMEA2622696, study PRJEB7988) | marine metagenome | isolation source: saline water (ENVO:00002010), including | reverse complement strand
AAATCTCCAGCTATTGTATTTTTTAAAAATGGAATTGCCATGTAATAACACTCGAAAAGTCCAGAAAAAGTGTAAGAATACCCACCATTAATCCAAACAGCAAAGTTGGTGATAATAAAAAACAACAATGAACCAATTAAAGACCTATTTAAAACACTAAAAAACGTTCTTTTTTTCATGGTAACTCCAAGGAGAACAACCAATAAAAAACTTAAATAAACGGCCCATATCATTGAATGAAAACCAATGAAAAAATCAGAAACAATAATAGCAGCAAGAGGAATTAAAAATGCCAATTTTTTATTGGAAATAAAGAACCCTGCAAAAAGTGCTGTTGCAGCAATTGGAGAAAAATTAGGAATGTCAGCAAAGTATATGTTTAAAAATGCAAGACAAAACACTATTGTTGACAGCACTAAAATTCTAACCTTGTTTACGTTTTTCATTTGCTTTTTTTGTCAAAAATAGGATAAATTATTAATAGATTTTTCCTGTTTTTTGAATATCAACACAAAAAAACACCTTTTTTTTCTCAACAAAACTTAAAAACAATCATACTTAAGAAGGTTTATTTACAGGTAAAACCCAATGATTTATTGAAAGTAATTCAATAACCATTGTGAATAGTTTATTAAGTAATCATGTAAAATTTTAGTGAATTAATAGAATTTTTACAGTACACTATTCCTGATAAATGAAAAGTCAAGATAATAGCATAGGTTTATTTCCCTTAAGGATTTTTTTACTTCCTGGGGAACAAACGACTCTTCATATTTATGAACCTAGGTACCTTCAACTAATAAATGAATGCTATAAAAGCAAAAACTATTTTGGAATTCCATTTCAAGGAAAAACAACATTAAGTGAATATGGCTCTCTTGTAAAAATTGTTCAAATTTTAAAAAATTACGAAAATGGAGAATTGGATATACTAGTAGAATGTTGCCAAAATTTTAAGATTAATCAATTTGAAGCAAAGAAAGAAAATAAGCTATATCCTTCTGGAACAATTGCATTAATTAAAGATATTGTTTTCAATCCCGACAAAACTCTTCTTAATCAAGTCACCTTATACCTTAAGCTACTTCTTGATAAAGATATCAGCAGAGATATGAGTGATTTACTCTCGGAAAAAAACATTATAAATGTTGTTAACCTTACCGATGACGAGAAAATTAAATTCTTGCGATACAATAATGACAAAAAGAATGAATTTCTTAATAGGAAAATAAAATTCATGCTTATACTTCTAAGGCAAGAAAAAAAGGTAGAGCAAAACTTCTATTTGAATTAAGCCAATTAAATTTTTTGGATTTCCTGATTAATCACCGACCATACTTTTTCTGCACTTTTATCCCAATCAAATCTCTTTGCTTGAACAAGTGATTTCTCTCTGTAGATCTTAAAATTGTCTTTACTAGTGGCTTTTAAAAGGCCCTCTTTAATAGAATCTTCAGAAAATGGATCTACATAAATTGCTGCATCTCCTGCTACCTCTGGCATGCTGGTAACATCACTAGTCACTACAGGAATACCACATTTCATACCTTCTAAAACAGGAATACCAAACCCCTCAAAATAAGAAACATAAACCATTGCCAAGCTATTGGCAACAAGAGAGGTAAGCTCCTTTCCAGACTTTCTGCCCACAAACTTTACACCATCACATATTGAAGCCAATTCACTATCTTTTTTCCAAAGAAAATCCCCTACTATAATAAACTCTAATGGAAAGCTTAGCTCTTTTTTTAAAGCTTTAAAAGCAGCTAACATTCGATGAATGTTTTTTCTTTTATGTAAAGCTCCAACATAAATAAAATAAGGAATGCCATTGTTAACTTTTGGCAAATCCTCTGTTCGCTGATTTAATGACAGAGGCTGATAATCTTTCCCAGCACCATTGTAAGCAACAACAACTTTCTGAGAATCTATTGCATACAATTCACATATATCTTTCTTTGAAAATTCCGATACAGTAATAATTTTCTTAGCTATAGTTGCAAATTTTGGATAACGTTGTTTGTAATACTTGGTAACATTAGCTGGTAAATCCTCTGGATAATGTTCAAAATTTAAATCATGAATAACTGTAATTTGAGGAATTTTTGTTTTTAAACTAAGCATTCCATCAGGTGAAAAGAAAATATCTGCTTGGTATCTTTTTAGGGCTTTTGTAACAGAATAATCAAACCAAAAATTAAACAACAACGGATGTCTTGCTTGTGGAAATAGGACTATTGGAGTTACATTATCAGCAAAAACAAATTCCTTAGCGTAAGAGCGGTCAAAGAAAAACAAAAATTCGTGTTCTGGATGAGCTTTTACGATTCTACTAAACACTTCAAAAGTAAACCACCCTATTCCCTCTAATTTATCTTTTAACAGCAATCTTGTATTTACAGCTATTCTCAAATTGTCTGTTTTTTTTAAGTGAAACTACTTACAATCAAATTGATGTACAACCAAAATGAAACATTTCTATTGTTAAAGGAAAAATAAATACTTTTATTTTCATGATTAAAAAACTACTGGCTTTTTGCTTAACAATTTTTTTAATCGCTTGTAGAACCACTCTTCCTATTGGCGATTTTTCAATGGATAAAACTGGAATTGAGCCAAACTACACATCATTGGATTGCTGGGCAGCTCATCCATCAAAAAAAGATTTTTCAGATAAATTTCCCAAAAACCATAAACCAGATACTTCTCTTGAAGGTATAGATGTATTTTTTATATACCCAACAATATACCTTTCTGGGAAAGATTGGAATGCAAAAATTGATGATAAAAAGTTAAATAGAAAAATAAATAGATCAACAATAAAATACCAAGCAGGTGTATTTAACCAACTAGCTAGAATTTACTCGCCCATTTATAGACAAATGCACATTCAAGGGTATAAAAACCCCATAAATGGGATTAAAGCCTTAGACTTTGCTTACCAAGATGTGAAAAAGGCCTTTACCTATTATTTAAAACATTTAAATGATGGAAATAGAATTGTAATTGCTGCTCATAGCCAAGGCACCAATCATGCAGAACGTCTATTAAAAGAATTCATATTGCCTAATGACTCCATTTCTGAAAAAGTTGTTTTAGCCTACTTAATTGGCATGCCTATTCAGGAAATATCTTCTTCTTTTCAGCATTGTAGCAACCCAACAGATTTAAATTGTTTTCTTTCTTGGAGAACTTTCAAAATTGGTTATTTTCCGTCTTATAAGCATGGAAAAGAAATTACTGTTTCCAATCCCATTAGCTGGAAATCTGACACACTAAAAAGTGACTTCAACAACCATAAAGGTATACTAATGCCCAATAATAAAATCAGGTTTAAAAAAACGGTGAACGCTCAAGCTATTGATGGACTGCTATGGATTGAATTTCAAAATATTCCACTTGGAAAATGGAAAGATAAAAAGAACTACCACATTGCAGACTACAATTTATTTTGGGGGAACATTAGAACTAATTTTATAAATAGAATGTCACAATAAGTTAATCTCTAGTAAACCAAAAAGCAATAGCTATAAAAAGTAGTTGAAAAGGTAATCTTGCTATTGCCATTTCTTTTGAAATTTCCAATGCCTGCTGAGCCTCACCAGATTGAGCTAAATAAATATTGGCTGGAAAAACTGCTATAAGTAAAGCTATCAATCCCCAACCAGCTAACTTTCTTGTGTTTTTAAAAACAATTAATAGTCCAAAAAGAATTTCAAAAGCACCACTTAAATATACTAGCTCCAAGTGCCAAGGCAGGTAATCAGGCATGATATTCAAGAAAAACTCTGAATTGGTGAAATGAGTAACTCCAACACCAACATAGGAAATTGACATTAAGTAAATGACAAACTTTTTTAGTTTACTTTTCATTTTTCTTTAAATAAGAATGAATGATTCTTTTGGTGTCTCTATTTTCTTTTTGAGTTATAATGTACTTAGAATTTTCTAGAACTTCATCTTCCTTAAGATCATTAGGAAAAAAACCATAACCCATGTAAACTCCATTTTTAATTAGCACAAAACTTTTTTCACTGTCAGTTCTTCCGTTAAGAAAAATAGATGCTTTTGATGAATTATAAGAATATTTCGATAGTATTTTCAACACTCTAGTATTGTATTGTTTTATTGTTTCTTTTCCAGCACAGACACCTAAACATTTTTTCACTTGAAAGTTAAAACAAGATGAATCAGTTTTTTCCTTACCAGTGTACTTCAAACACAATTGATGTTTATCAATTAATTTCTCTAAGAACAAATTCGCACTTTGTTTTCTTTCAAAAGTTAAAATTGGATTGCTTAGTAATTTAACATAATCCAAACGAAACTCTATAATTCCATCAGGGTTTGTAAAAAAAGAAAGTCCATAATTTTCCTTTTCAAGTTTTTGTCTTCTATTAAAAATAGGATAATACTTTTTTATTTCAGCAGATTCTTTTAGCTGAGCAATTAAATCATTTCCTGTCTCAGCATAGGTTATTTTAGCCACTTGCTGACACATTTTAATTTCCTTTTTATTGGCACTCCTGAAATGACTTATGACCCTTTCTTTAAGGTTAACAGATTTACCTATGTATATAATTTGATTGAGCTTATTCCAAAAATAATATACCCCATTTTTTTTGGGAACTTTATTAAAGTAATCTTCATTAATATAGTTTGATACCGTTAGTTGTTTCTCAGAAATATTAGCTGAAAAAAACTGATTATTGGAGCTTTTATACAAGAGTAAAAACAATTCATAAGTTGCTAAAGCATCTCCTTTTGCCCTATGCCTACCGTGAATTGGTATATTCAAATCTATACAAAGTTTTCCTAATGAATAAGACGAATGACCAGGTAAAATTTTTCTTGACAGCTTAACAGTGCACAATTTTTTTCTGGTGTATTTGTATCCAAGAGATTTAAACTCATTTCCAATAACACGATAATCAAAATTGACATTATGAGCTACAAAGACAGTATCTCTTGTTATGGAGATAATATCTTTTGCAAGCTGATAAAAAAAGGGAGCATCTTTGACCATTTCATTGGTTATTCCAGTTAATCTAGTAATTGAATAGGGAATGCTATGTTCAGGATTAACCAGTGAGTGAAACTCATCAATAATATTTTTTCCATCAGTTACAACAATTGAAATATCCATAACTTTATTATGAGGATAACCTGTTGTTTCGACATCAATTATTGAATACTTCATTACTTGACTCTTCTGTTATTGGGGTCATATGAAACAAAGAAGAAAATCCAAAACGATCTTGACAAAACTGTAATATATGGCGTTGCTAAAATCATGACTAATGCAGTAAGAACAAAAATCCAATTTACGGACAATTTTGAAAGTAAAGAAAGGCTAAAATAGGTTGCAATAGCAAGCAAAACTTGTAATGCATAGCTAACATATGCAGCACCAAAAAAAAACCCAGGTTCTCTGCTGTATTTTAAACCACACACATTACAATTCTTGTGCATGACATTTAACTTCTTCAATAAATAAGGGTTTCTAATTACAAAAAGTTCACCTTCTCTACACTTAGGACATTTTAATGCAAAAACATATTTTAATTTTTTTATCATTTACTAAAAAGTGTTAAACAAAAATTCAAAATTTTAAATTGCAAAATAAATTTGTTTTATGAAAAATGATGAACTGCAATTAGAAGATTCCTTTTATCTCTATTTGAACGACAATTATTTTAAAGCCCAAGTCACAAAAATTGAAACTGACATTTCATTTATCAATAATAAACCACTTAGAAAAAACACCTATTTTTTAACATATTTCGACAATGGCTTCAGAAAAGAATTTTCAACTTCTGATCTTAACGAATTACATGAAATTTCAGACACAATTTTTTTTGATATAAATAAATTTCAAGCTAAAAAATCAAGCTTTAATCATTTTGACAACAAAAAACTTATTACTATTCCTATTCAATAATTTTTCATAACTATTTCTACTTATTACTTTCTTAAGAAAAAATAGTTTTTAGTTATATTTAAGAATATATTTCAAAATTATGATGTTAATTGCAGAAAGTGGTTCTACTAAAACCGATTGGGTTTTAGTGAAAAATGGGGTTGTTTATCAGCGATACAAAACCATGGGTTATAATCCATTTTTTCACAACGAAACCATTATATATAACTCTATAAATCAAGATAGAGAAATGCAATCTATCTCCAAACAAGTAGATCATGTATATTTCTATGGAGCAGGTTGTTCTAGTAATGAACTTAATGCAATTGTTGAAAAAGCACTTCAAAGAGTCTTTACTAAAGCTTCGATTTTGGTTGACCATGATTTATTGGCTTGTGCATTGGCTACCTATCAAGGTGAGCCAGCTATATCCTGTATTTTAGGAACTGGATCTAATTCCTGTTTATTTGATGGTGAAAATTTAATTGAACAGGTTCCTGCTCTTGGCTATATTCTTGGAGACGAAGGGTCTGGCTCATACTATGGAAAAAAATTACTCTCTGATTATTTATACAATAAACTTCCTGAAGAAATTAAAACACAGTTTAATACCACGTTTGGAATTTCTAAAGCTGAAATATTTGACAATGTTTACATGAAACCTCATGCTAATGTATATCTAGCTTCATTTATGAGATTTATTTCAAGCTTTAGTAAGCATGAATATGTTGACCAAATGATAAAAACCGGCATGAAACATTTTATGAGCAATCATGTTTGCTGCTTTGATAATTATTCGAATATGAAAGTTCATTTCATTGGCTCAATGAGCTTTATTTTTGAAAAGCAGCTAAGGTTTTCTGCTAATGAACTAAATATTTCTGTTGGCAAAATCATTAAGCAACCGATTGATAATCTTGTTAATTATCACATCAAATATTACTCAAACAATTAAGAAAATAGTTAACACTATGAAAACAATATATATCAACTTCTTTCTAAAAACAAGCTTTATACTGTGTATGCTTTTTTGCATTCAAATCAATCAAGCTCAAATTGAATACAACTGGCAAAACTCAAAGGAAGGATGGATAAGTGGCGGGGATTGTAATTTAACTGCTCAACCTGATGCAATGGCAATGCGACTATTTAGTCCTACTGGAAAAATGATTAGTGGAACTGCCACTGCTAATCTTGGTATCTTTGGGGGGGATTACAATAAAGTTGACATTACAGTAAAAAATCCAACTACAGGATCTGGAATTGCAAGACTTTTTATTTATCCTCCAGGTGCAGCAAACAACAACGACACTTGTTACTATGCCTTTCAGGTAGATACAGCGATGACATCATTTGCTACCTATACCATAGATCTAGACTCAATTCCATCTGGTGGAGTTGGCTCTGTTTATACTGGTCCGATTGCTCGATTTGGATTAAGAGCCCCTTGGGGTGGTGCAAATTTTGACACCATCTTTTGGAAAAAAATGGTAGTCTACAATACCAATCAACCCAATGATTCGGTAAGCATCACCTTCAATGTTGATATGTCTCAAGTTTCTAACCCATTTACCACTCCAGAAATTAATGGGGATTTTAATGCTTGGTGTGGAAACTGCAATCCACTTACCGATAGCAATGGAGATAATATTTGGGAAACAGAACTAAAATTTAAATCCAATGATTCTATTGAATATAGATTTTCTGCAGATTCTTGGTCTATTCAAGAAAACATGGACCCATCAGGAATATGTACCAATGGGAACATCAATTTTACCAATAGAACATTAACTATTCCATCCAATGATTCAATTCTAAATGTTGTTTGTTGGGAAAGCTGTGATCCATGTGTTTCAACAATACCTCAACTAGAGTTTTCGATGTCTATCTACCCTAATCCCGCAAATCAATCCATCAGAATTAAATCAAATGAAAGAATAGAAAAACTAATTTTAAGAGATCTAACCGGCAGAATTATTGTTTCAAAACATACGATAACAAATGACTTCTCCATTGACATTTCATCTCTTGAAAATAACATCTATTTTTTAGAGTGCCGGATTAACAACCATTGGGAAAAAACTAAACTTGTCGTATCCCACTAAACAATTTTAACTTTAAAATTGAATAACTGGATATAAATGAATCATTTATCCTATTTAGCACATACTGTAATTTTTATTCTTCTTGTTGGTTGTGCCAGGCAAGACAAAAACACCTCTGCCAACACAGGACAACTAAACGTACTATTTATTATCGCAGATGATTTAAATTGTGATCTTGGTGCATATGGAAATAACATCATAAAAACTCCTAATATTGATCGTTTAGCCAAAAGTGGAGTTGTTTTTGAAAATGCGCATAACCAATACCCTTTATGTGGTCCATCAAGGGCATCGTTTATGACTGGAATGTACACTGAGCAAACCCAAATAACAAAAAACAACATCTTTCTAAGATCTTCAATTCCTGATGTAATAACTCTAGGACAACGTTTTAGACAACAAGGCTATCAATCGGTAAGAATTGGGAAAATTTTCCATTACGACAATCCCAGTGCTATAGGAACTTCAGGGACAGATGATGTTTATACCTGGGATCAAACCATAAACCCATATGGAAGAGATAAAATAGAAGAATATAAAATAAATACGTTGTCACCAAGAAAATATGGCGCTACATTAAGCTGGCTTGCTGCAAATGGAACTGACCTAGAACAGACCGATGGAATTGGCGCTACAAAAGCAATTGAGCAGCTAGACAATTTCTCGAAAAATGGCACTAATTTCTTTTTAGCTGTCGGTTTTTATAAACCACACACTCCTTTTGTTGCTCCAAAAAAATATTTTGACCTTTACAATACTGAGACCATATCTATTCCAAAAAGTTCTGACAACTATTTAAAAACGATTCCCGATCCTGCTGCAAGATCAATAAGAGCAAAACCGAATCAACTAAATTTACACGATTCTGTTGCTAAAGAAATAAAAGAAGCCTATTACGCTACCATATCTTTTGTTGATGCACAAGTTGGACGAATTTTAGACAAACTGGAGCAAACAGGATTATCTAAAAACACGATTATTGTTTTCACTTCTGACCATGGCTACCATCTAGGAGAACATGGACACTGGCAAAAGCAAACACTTTTTGAGAATTCAACAAGAGTTCCATTAATTTTTTCTTATCCCGGAATAAAAAACAAAGGTTTAACAACCAATTCTCCTGTAGAATTAATTGATATTTACCCTACCATTATGGATTTAACAGGTATAAGCACTCCTAATCATGTTGTTGGCAAAAGCTTACAGCCCATTATTAACACAGAAATTGAATCTGTAAGGAAAAGTGCGCTAACTAGATGGCGAAATGGATATTCAATAAAAACAAATCGTTACAGACTTACCCAATGGGGGAAAAATGGAGAATTAGGATATGAACTTTATGATCATAAAAACGACAAAAAAGAACTCCATAATTTGTCTTCCGACACAAACTATCGTTTAATTTTAGATTCCTTACAAACTCTTCTTAACACAAGAATCGACAAAGCAAAATTAAAACCTGAGGGAATTGGAAGACAACTCAAAAATTTCACTCCTCTACCAAAAGCTCCAAACTTAACTTTTGGAGACAAATACAACTCAAAAGGAGAATTAATCTATACTAAAAAATGAAAAATTGGCCTTTAGAGACTGAAATACCAATTAATTGGGGAGATATGGATGCATTTAACCATGTTAACAACATCATATTCCTTAGGTGGTGTGAAACAGCAAGAATAGAATTGTTTAGAAAAATATGGGGAGATGTTGCCATAAATATGGTAGAAATACTAAATAAAGATGGTGTTGGACCTATTCTTGCTAATTTTAACATCAACTATAAAAATCCTGTTTCCTACCCAAATTCAATTTTAATTAAAACTAGAGTTTCTAAAGTAGGCAACTCATCATTTGGAGTAGAACACATCCTATACATTAAAAAAAAACAACCCATTATTGCTGCAGAGGCATCAAGTATCGTTGTTATGGTTAACTACAAAAGTGGAAATAAATTTATTTTAGACGATCAGAACAAAAATATGCTGTATGAATTTTCATAGATGATAAAATCATTGAATAATGAATAGAGACTACTCTAATAAAATAGCCAATAAATACTTGTTTTCAATATTGATTTCAATATTTCTTTTGGGATGTAATCTTGAAAATAAAAAAGCCTCCAATAATCAAAATTCAAATCCGCCACCCAATTTTATTTTCATTCTTGCCGATGATCAAGGATGGAACGGAACTTCTGTTCAAATGATGCAAAACGAACCGCTTTCGAAAAGCGACTATCATGAAACTCCGAATCTTGAAAAACTTGCCAAGTCTGGCATTAAATTCTCAAACGCCTATTCCGCAGCTCCTGTTTGTGCTCCTTCAAGATATAGCATTCAATTTGGGAAAAGCCCTGCTAGATTGTCGGTAATTAGGGTTGGCATGAACACCGACCACATACCACACGACTCGTTAATTAGTATTCCAAAAGCATTAAAAAAAATAAATGAAAATTATGTAACTGCCCATTTTGGAAAATGGGGAATTGGGAGCCATCCAAAAACACTAGGATACGACCAAAGTGATGGTGCAACAAAAAACAAAGATGGTGGCTTTATAAATAATAAAACACAATGGGAAAATCATATTAATGAAGATCCAAAAAAGATTTTCTCACTAACCAAAAAGGCAATTAAATTTATTAGTGAAAATGTCAAACAAAGAAAACCATTTTTTGTACAACTTTCTCACTATGCTGTTCATGCAAATTTAGAAATGAAAGAAAAAAGTCTTTTAAAGTTTCAAAATAAAAACAAAGGTCAGCAACACATAAATGCTGGGTTTTCAGCAATGACTCAAGATTTAGATGAAGGTCTTGGATTAATTCTGAAAAAAGTAGATGAATTAGGGATCGCTGAGAACACCTACATAATTTACATGTCTGACAATGGAGCTGTACCTAATATTCCAGGAGCAAAAAAATACATAAAAAGCTATAATTATCCTCTAAGCAGAGGCAAATGGGATGCCATGGAAGGTGGCGTAAGAGTTCCGTTAATAATTAGTGGCCCATCAATAAAAGCAAATACAGAGTCTTCTATTGCTGTTTCTGGTTGTGATCTGCTTCCTACCCTAATTGATCTTGCTGGAAAACACCCTGAAAAACTCGAGGCTATTGATGGTGGAAGCTTTAAGTGTGTTCTATTTAATCAGCCACCTCAAAAAATTAAAAGACCAGTAGAAGGAATTTTTTTTCACGTTCCTTATAGAAACGGTATTGCTCTTAAAAGACCACATTCTGCTTTAAGAAATGGAGATTATAAACTTTTAAAATTTCAAGATAATGGTGAGCTACTATTGTTTAATTTAAGCAACGACATAAAGGAACAATGTGATATTTCAAAAGAGAAACCTTTAAAAACAAAAGCACTAGAAAAAATATTAGACAACTATCTTAGTTCTGTTCGTGCACCTAAATGGAAGGAAGGGATAACTTGGAAAGAAATTCCTGTTAATCAAATAAATTCAACGCATTAATTTTATTCTTTTGACAAACACAAAATACAATATCATTTTCCTATTCTTTGTGTTTTGTTTTTTTGGATGTAATTTAAATACCAAAGAAAAAACTACAATAGCTAACACCAATAACAAAAATGACTCTTCAGCTATATGCTGTAAAAACTCCAGAACTAGCCATTTATTAAAAAATAATTTTACAAATTCAGCAAATCATATAGAAGACACTTCTTCTTCAGAGCTTTCTATTTGCTACTCTAATAAAGATATGGTCTTAATAGATAGTGGTGTGTTCTTAATGGGAGCCAAGCAGCATCCACAAGCTCTTGCCAGAGAATTCCCTCAACACTTGGTTAAAGTGAGCTCATTTTATATGGACATTCATGAAGTTACTAATGAGCAGTTTTCAAAATTTGTAAAAGAAACAGGATATAAAACAATTGCAGAAAGACCAATTAATTGGGAAGAAATCAAAAAACAATTGCCAAAAAACACTCCAAAACCAAAGGATGAGGCTTTAAATCCAGGCTCTATGGTTTTTTATCCCAATGAATCTATATTTGATTTAATTGACTATTCTCAATGGTGGAGATGGGTGCAAGGAGCCAGCTGGAAAGAACCTT
>CETG01083959.1_pt1 | contig 12114 bp, 10 predicted proteins | sample 361471 | NCBI WGS metagenome assembly CETG01 (sample SAMEA2622696, study PRJEB7988) | marine metagenome | isolation source: saline water (ENVO:00002010), including | reverse complement strand
TCTGCGATAGAATGGCTTGGTAGTCAGGAATGGAGTAATGGTAATGTTGGACTTTATGGGAAGTCCTACGAAGGCGCGACACAATGGGAAGCGGCAGCCCTCGGTAGCGAATACCTGAAGACCATAGTTCCAATTTCTGGAACTACTGCTCTCCACCCACTTCTATACAAGAATGGTAGTGCAGAAGCTAGATCACAAATAATGCATATGAATTATTTTTCAAGCACAGTAGATTATGATGAGGACGATTTCGATAATGTTTGTCCCGATATTGTAGAGGGATTTTTCGCTGGACCCGTTACTTATGGGGCTGGTGAATTCGACCCCTATATGGACAATTACTATGATGAAAGAAGTCACATAGATAGGGCCTACTCAAATTGGAATGGAAGTATATATTGGGTACAGGGAATGCAAGATTGGAATGTAGATCCCCATCAGGTATTCGGAGGGCCTCCTGGAACTAATTGGTATCAATCTTTCATCGATGCAGGCTTTGAGGTCCGTGGAATGTTGGGGCAGTGGGGGCATCATTATCCTGATCAGGTCAACAGTCATGACGGAGTAGATTCAGGTTATGGTTATGAGGCATTTGAAAATATGACAAGATGGGATTGGGCGCAGGATCTTTTTGAATGGTTCGAGTATTATCTCCAAGAGAGGGGCCCTAAACCGGATCTTTTGACACAGATCCAGAGGAATGATGGAGAGTGGAGAATTGAACAGACATGGCCGCCAGAGGATGCGGATTTATTTACACTAGAATTAGACTCATGTAATTATGATGGCGTTTTCGTAGGGGGAGGAGCTCCAGTGGTTGGGGGCGGCCAAACAATTACTGTAGAATGCCCACCCCTAGACGAACTCAGGGACTTACATATTTCTGGATTACCAACACTCCATCTTTCTGCAGTTCCGACATTTGATGGAGGCCAGGTATTTGTAGAAATGCAGGATGCCGTTACAGGACTAAGGCTCGGCCATGCAACAATGGATGTTAGATATCACGCAGGAGGGTCGGAACCACAAACTGTAATTCCAGGTTCAGAAGTAATTATGATGATGGAATTCCAAGCAATCGATGCTCTTCTGCCCGCAGGACACGGGCTTAGATTCGTATTGAGCGACCAAGGTGAGGACTACCTCGCCCCTGCATGCGGCAATTTGTGCACACTGCATGTATTGCCTTCTTTGTCAACATTCCAAACTCCAATAATCAGTAGAGATGGGTCTCAAACAATAATTGCGCCATAATTTTCATCGCAAGAACTCATGACCTCTCGGGAGACTAGGGAGGCACCCAGATCATCTTGGAAGGGCGCTTGGTTGCAAAATGGGCGATCCCGGGCCCAAATCCCCAGCGTCCACCATTATTTGCAGTCCGGAACTACTGACTCTTCCTGATTTCTAGCATCTGATTGAGAATTTTGAGCAGTCCCCTGAGAGTAACTTCACTTATTCCTGCAACCTTGCAGACGTCGCTCTGGGTTCTGGGGGAACTACTTTCTTGGGATGTCCTGTAAAGAAGCACTCCCGCAATTCCTGAGGGCTTCTTCCCTTGCCATGAAAGGTCATCTTTCACCAAATCCCATGTTTCCCTCACCTTTCCAAGTACGACGGGAGGCAAGCCGAGATCAGAATGGAACTTCTCAAAATATTCTTCGGGCCCGGTAATGTGGTGTGCCCCCAGCGTTCTCGCAACTAGCCTTATGGTCCTCTTGAGCTCCTTCAATTCGACCTCCTTTACCATGTCAAAAGCCTCAGCCACCTCCTCAATTTTTCTCGGTATCTCCGCCTCTCTGGCTGCAACATATACGCAGGCAGCGGAGACTCCACGAATGCTCCTCCCGGTAACTAGTCCCCTTTCTACCGCATGTCTGTACAGGCCTGCAGCCTGCTGCTCAATTTGAGGGGGAAGGTCGCCCCTGTCCCTGATGAATTGCATGGCTCTGGAAAGGTTACGGCTGCGACTATCACGAGTCTTGCTTCTCTGGTCAATTCGTTGCCTCCTCCTCCAGTCACGAAGTGCCTTCCCAGACATCCCATGCCTCTTGGCAGAACCCGAAGTTAGGTCCGAACGCCTGATTTCAGTTGACAAACCTTTGTCAGAAAGAGTCAGCGTAGTTGGAGCACCCACTCTACTCCTATCATCGCCCCCTGAATGGTTTGTCCACTCTGCACCCGGGTCGATCATATTCTCAGCAGCTACGTAACCGCAGTCCGAACACGAGGTCTCACCTCTGATGTCATCGTGGTCCCATGAGTTCGAGCCGCATACCCTGCAAGGCCCAGTAACCGAATCGGTTCCCCTACTCCTGGAGGGTCTCCTAGATGGAACAATAGATCTCCTTTCAGTAGACTTCTTTGAAGAATCTATTTTCTTTCCGGCTTGCTTCGCAGTGTCCCTTTCCATCTTCTCAACTCGCAGTTGTATAGTGATTACCTCAATATTTAAATCTTTTTATTTTATGATCATCATCATTTCACTCATAATAATATGTCATATAATGGGTTATTTCCATCATATTATTTACTCCCGAAACTTATTGCATCTCCTCTACTTGCTATGTTCATGGGAGGCGTGTCACCCGTCCGAACCGCTCTTTTCGAGAAGCATATTGAGTCGGGAGCGAACATCGTCGACTTCCATGGCTTCGAACTCCCGATTTGGTATACCTCAATTCAGGAAGAGCACCTGGCAACCCGAAACTCAGCAGGGCTTTTTGATGTCTCTCACATGGGGTTTTTCCGCTTCCACGGTAGTGGCGTATTGTCATGGCTTCAGTCCATTGGCACTCAGGGGTTTTTGAACTTCTCAAGGGGCAGATGCGGCTACACACATTTCTTGGACTCAAACGGGAACATTATCGATGACATGATTTTCGCCGTCAAAGAGGAAGATGAGGTATTGGGGGTGCCTAATGCGTCCATGGCCAAAACTATGCTTGACTGGTTCTCGTCCCTGTTGCCTTCGGACGGATCCATCGTCTTGGAAGACCACTCCAGTGAGACTAGCATACTGGCCTTACAGGGCCCCAATTCCGCGAAGATAATTTCTGAGACACTGGGAGATGGAAACATCGTTGGAAGATTTCGCTGCCAAGAAATAGCAGAGAATGATCTTGGAGTCAAGGGATGGATCCAAGGTACGGGATATACGGGTGAGCCCGGTGTGGAGATCTTTGTCCCAAACGAGTATGCTCCCAAGCTTTGGTCTGCCTTGCTCGAATTCGGCTCAGAGAAAGGCCTCGTCCCTGTCGGACTAGGCGCTCGTGATACTCTAAGGCTAGAGATGGGCTACCTTCTTTCAGGCCAGGACTTCCTATGGCCCGGTCTCGGGAAAAAACCAGATTTTGGACTTCCAGTGGACTTCCTAGCTAGGGATTCCGTCGAGACTGACGTTCCTTTCGGACTAAGCATGGACCATGATTTCATTGGTCGAGACAGACTTGTTTCTTCCTTGGATGGAAATGATCGTTGGCAGGCACTGTTGTGCCAAGAGAGGGGCCCCTCGCCTAGGCCTGGACATAGTGTAATGGACGGGCCTGAGGAGGACGCCCATTTGATTGGTTATGTGACCAGTGGGGCGCCCTCACCTTCAATGGGCGGTACGGGAATCGCCATGGCATATCTAACTGGAATGGGCGTTGGTGACGATGTTTGGATTCAAGCAAGTCGTAGGCGTAGAGTTCGGGCCAAGGTAGTAAAGCCACCTTTCAAAAGATGATAGCCTCAGAATGCGTAATTCGCATGTTGCCGTGACAAACCTCATTGCTGAATGTCCTCTGTCATCGTCTGAGGTATTAGCATGAGGGATGGATTGGAAGCTGTGGCGATAAAGAATCTACAGTCCCTACTGGTTTCAAGAGGGGTCTCAGCAGAGTCCCTTTTTTCGAAGTACGATATTGATGGAAATGGATCACTTAGTCCAGATGAGTTCTCGGCGGCCCTAGTATCCATCACAGGGCAGTCAGCCCCTGAGGCAATTGTGAGGGCTATTGTGAGTGCCCTTGACTCAGATGGGGATGGCTCTCTGAGCCTTCCCGAAGTAATCTCCCTTATCGAGTCAGATACGGATGAGGAATACTCCGAGGGATCAGGAATCACCGTAAGCGATCACCCAAACCCCATGTATAACGGCGTGTACACCCCCCAGAACGAAATCAATGGGAAGCCTTCCTTCAGGAATTCTGAAGGAGCGGTTCTTTACTTCTACAACGCTGGCTCCGGGGGCGCACCCTCGTGGAGTCTGGATGACAGAGATCAAGATGGTAGCAATGACTGGTATAGGGGAGGATGGACACGGGTCCCGAGTTCTGGAGGATTGCCCCTCGGCCACAGGAGGTGGGTGGGTGTAGGAAAGATCACTATCAGCTCCGACTCAGGCCCAAGTTCACCGGGCCCAAGCTCACCAGAATCAATTTCAGCACAAGATCAGGAACTAAGTAACACGGAGATCAACCTCTCGAAGGCGAGCTTCTCGAGCTCGGAAGAAATCAGCTTCCACTTCAGGGTCCCCCAGTTGCCCGAAGACGCATGGATCGGGATTATTCCCTCGGAAATCCCTCATGGGAATGAGGCCGTCAATGATATGCACGATACCAGTTTCGTACATCTCCATGGGAAGACAACGGGTGAGGCGATCCTTCCCAATCCGGGGCCCGGCGAATGGACACTGAGGTTGCATGATTCAGATAACAACGGTAACGAGATGGCATATGTGCCCTTCACCGTAAGAGGTATCGAACCCGCTACTCGGCCCTCTATCACCGTCGTCGCTGGTAACACCGTACCTGCCGATGGCCCGCTAGAGATCTCCTTCACTGGAGTAGATGATGCTGCTGCGTGGATAGGGATATATCCCGAGCAGAACGGACATGAGAATCACAATGGGTGGTGGAAGTACCTTAATGGCGAGCAAACACCCCCAAGTACTCCGATTTCTGAAGGCAACATAACTTTCCAACCCTCCGAAAGAAGATCGGAAAGCCTTGGCAGCTACCAGGCGAGAATGTTCGCAGATAATGGCTACGAAATGATCGCCCAAACTCGGTTCGAATACGTAGAGGAGATCACACTAGACAGCATCACCGGTCAGTTCTCCGACATCCTGTCTTCAATTGATCCTCAGTCAAGCAGCGTCGAAGCGATAGAGGCCGCGAGGTCGAAGGCAGACGCTGAGATTGAGGGCAAAATCTCCAGACTGCCATTCCATCTGCAATCACCGGCAAGAAGAATCTGGGATGCAAGGGCAGATGCCTACCAGGCAGCTATTGTCGCAAGGCTCCCGCCTGCTGATACAGTGGCAGCCGGGGTGGCTGCGGCAGGAATAGCGGCCGCAGCCATTTCGTCAGCCACAAGGGAGACTTCTACTTCCTACGAGGGCGAACCGATGCCTGAAACAACTTCTAAACAAAAAGCTGACGTAGAAAAGGCAAAAGCCGTTAATGTCGATGAGCCAGCCTCGGAACTTGAAACTCCCCGGCCGCCTCCAGAGCCACCGGAAGTACCGTCGGAACCCACTACAGAGGCCGGCGATGAAGACCCATTCTATGAAGTGGTGCAGTCGTTCTCTGAGGCTAGATTGATGTCCGACCAGAAGCGCCTCGCTGAAATTCATGGAGGCGCTTCATACGCGGTTTCCCTCAGAGTGTTGTCCGTGGAGAAGACCTTCGGAATCGGGCTTTCGGAGAGGTACAGGGGAGGTAGCACGTTGATTGCCGAGGTTTCCCCTGTTGGAAGCCCCTCATTCTCATGTGATTCCGAGATCAGGCTCCCATTATCCGCTGACTCAAGCATCTACAAAGAAGGGCATGAGGAAGTCATGAGAGTCTCCGTTCAGGGATGGAACTCCATTCGAAAGAGAATCATTTTGGGTTCTTAGAGATCTGACACCTCAAAGGCCTCTTCTATCATCTCATCGAGGCTTATTTGAGGTCTAAATCCGCATCTATGCTCCAAATACCAGGCATCCACAATACCCCAAACCTCGCCATCGGTGCTCTGATTCAATTCAGCAGTTGCACCAGTCCTCTGATTGTATAATTCAGCCAAATCGATCATAGTAATGCCCTTGCCTGAACCAACTGCAAAACTCTCCCTTGTTAGCGGTGGATCCTGCAAAACAGTCTCAATTACGCGCACCAAGTCCTCAACGTGAATGAAATCTTTGACATCCTCGCCCGAACCGGGAACATTGACCCACCCCATCTGACTTTCGACAGCCCATCTATGCAGTATCCCATTTCCAGGAGGCCCATCGAGAGGGACTCCCTGCACGTTTGATGCTCTGATCACACTAACGGGTCTGCCTGCTTCGGCCCTTTCTAGAGCGTTTTCTTCGATCCACAGTTGACCCTCGGCTGCCGTGTCCCTTGGGGATAGTGTTGATTCAGGGCCGTAGTAGTCGTCTCCGGGATACCACTGTGGATGGACTCTAAGAGTACCCAGGATGATCAAATGCAACTCTCCATGCCTATCCACAGCGTCAAGTACGGGTCTTGCGGCCTCCCTCATGACTATCTTCGCCTCCCTCTCGTTTCGAGCTACTGAAGTGTCGACGGGGCGTGAATTGATGTGTATCAAGGCCGTACACGGAGTTAGCATCACGTCAATTGAAGTTTGGTCCTCAAGGGCCTCGTCCGGAATGACGATCGCTCTGTCCCCAAGCGACTCCACTATGTAGGGAGCGACGAATGAATCGGATGCAGTAATGGCGACTCTCATGCTATCGTGTGGCTCTCTGTCAGGAGCAATAAGAGTGTGTCGGTGGTATGATGGTCAATTTGCAGCCCCTCGACCGAAGAAAATCATATACTCTCTCGACGGCCATTAGTCCCGAGGGAGCAGCATGGACCAACTTCCAAACCTTGGCAGAGAGCAGGAAATGCTTGAGTCGATGGGTCTGAAATCAATGGATGATTTGTTTTCCGACATCCCCGAGAGAGTTAGGAGAAATGAACCTCTGCCACTTCGTGGACCCCAGTCCGAGGAAGAGATTTGGGCAGATGCTCAGCATTTGCTAGGGGCAAATGTTGATCTAGATTCTCGACCATCATTCATAGCCGCTGGATTGTCTCGAAACTTCGTCCCTACAATGGTCCCGATGATAGCCACAAGGGGCGAATTCCTAACTTCTTACACCCCATACCAGCCCGAAGTCAGCCAAGGGATGCTACAAGCCATGTGGGAATTTCAGACAATGGTTTCCGAATTAGTTGGTTTGCCAGTGTCTAATGTATCAATGTACGACGCCAGTACTGCAGCAGCAGAGGCAATAACGTGTGCCGTAAGGGCGAAAGGCAGGAAGGCGACTCAGAAAGGAATCGTCTATGTCTCCCAATTAGTGCCTCCTCATCGACTATCTGTAATTAGGAATTACACCCAAGGAGTGGGAATTGAGTTACGGGTTCTGAGACATGGCCCTGATGGCCGTGTTGATCTCAGGGATGCAACTTCCGCTGCTGGATCATGTGCTGTATACGTCGAGCAACCGAACGCATTCGGCGAGCTCGATGAAGGAATCATGAAACTGAAGGAAATAATCGGCGACAATACTGCCCTTATCGTTGGCGTTGACGCAGTTTCTTTGGGAATTGTTGAGGCACCTGGGAATTATGGTGCAGACATCGTCGTAGGCGAGGGCCAACCATTCGGGATAGGGCCCACTGCAGGAGGTCCAATTTACGGACTGTTCGCCTGCCGGAAGGAGTATCTACGTTTGATGCCAGGTCGTATAGTAGGAAAGACGGTTGATGAGGACGGACTTGATGCTTTCACACTAACTCTTTCTACACGGGAGCAGCATATCCGCCGTCACCGGGCGACATCCAACATTTGCTCCAATGAGACTCTCATAGCCTTGATGGGCGCGATGCATATGGCCCTTCTGGGTCCCGAGGGACTTCAGAAGCTGGCTCTTCGAGTGGCTGCTACGACTGAAGCTACCAAGAGAGCAATTTGCGAGATACCCGGAATCGAACTTGTTAATCCAGAATCCTCCAATTTTCGAGAATTTGCCGTTAAACTACCTGGTGAAGCGGCAGCTGCAGTAGCTCACATGGATAGTGCAGGGGTGCTTGGTGGTTTCCCACTGGGCGGATGGTGGGATTCAATGTCAGACTGCCTCCTCATAGGGTGCGATGAACGTACAAGTAACTCCGACATTGAAGCTCTGACCTCATCAATGAGGTCCTGGATAAGGGAGGAAGTGGAATGAGTGACATCTTCGAGTTCAATGGCGCCGAGGGAACCGGATGGTCCCAGCCAGAGCCCATAATGGACGATGCTTCTGAGACTATCCCTAAGCCTCTGTCTAGGGCCAAGTTACCTCAGTGGCCACGTGCTAGCGAGCCCGAATTAGTCCGTCACTATACATGGCTCTCCCAGAGGAATTTTGGTATTGATACTGGATTTTACCCACTCGGATCTTGTACTATGAAGCATAATCCTAGAATCAACGAGAGGATTGTACAGTTGCCGGGAATAGACAGGATACACCCGCTACAGCCAGAGCACCAAATCCAAGGCCTCCTTTCCATATTCTTCGAGATGCAGGAAATGCTAGAAATTTGTTCAGGCATGGATCAGGTAACGTTGCAACCAGTTGCAGGTGCACAGGGAGAATTCGCGGCCATAAGGTGCATCCAGGAGTATCACAGAGAAAACGGAGAAACCCATCGAGACAAGGTAATAGTGCCAGATTCCGCTCATGGTACAAACCCAGCATCCGCGGCTATGTGTGGATACGAAATTATCGAGATACCCAGCGGCGCCGACGGAAGGCTCGACCTCGATGCACTTACTGCCGCCGTAGGGGATGACACCGCAGCGATGATGATCACTAATCCCAGCACTCTTGGAATCTTTGAACCCGACATAGCCAAGGCAGCAGAAATTGTCCACGATGTTGGCGGTCAAATGTACTATGACGGCGCCAACTTCAATGCCATTCTAGGCAAGACCGACCCCGGCATGATGGGGTTCGACGCTGTTCATTACAACCTGCATAAGACATTCAGCCAGCCTCATGGGGGGGGAGGACCGGGAAGTGGCCCCATAGGTGTCAAATCTCATCTCGCAGAATTTCTCCCTGCCCCATTATCCGATCGAGAAAAAGTGGATGGCGACGGAGCTACGGGGGACGGCTTCCGGTACTTTTGGCGGACTCCAGAGAAATCAATTGGAAAGGTACAGCAGTGGCATGGAAATGCCGGTGCAGTGGTTAGGGCATGGGCCTTCTATCGACGCTATGGAAGAGAGCTGGAGCTAATGAGTGAGCATGCAGTCCTCAATGCCAACTACCTGCGTCATCGAATTTTGAATCCGGACCCAGAGTCCCGTAATCTTGACGACATTCACGCCATGCCTGTGGACGGAGCTCCCGCTGTAATCGTCAAACACGAATTCACATTGAGCATGACTCCTCTCAAAGAATCAACAGGAGTTACGGGGAAGGATGTTGCCAAGCGCCTTCTGGACTATGGCTACATGTCGCCCACACTGTACTTCCCTATGATCGTTCCAGAATGCCTGATGATTGAGCCTACCGAGACAGAGAGTAAGGAGGTCCTCGATAAGTTCGCAAATGATTTCCTCGATATTCTAGCAGAGGACCCCCAGATAGTTTCCACCGCGCCACACAACACCGAAGTAAGGCGCGTCGACGAGGTGCAGGCTGCCCGGAACCTCGTTTTACGCCACCCCTGCTGTGATTGAAGAAATCGCCGAAGGCGATAATGCCAAGCGCCCCCTCCGAAGGCCATGGAGGCCTCCGAAGATAGGTACTGGCTTGTGGGAAATCCCTCCTGGTGGAAACTAGAAGATGGAGAAATACCACCTCCACTAAGGGGTGGAGAAATGCCACTTCCTCAATCTTGGACGTATCCGAGCCCCAACAAAACTGGCTGGTCGAGACAAAGACTCAGGCCTCTGGCATGGGGCCTATTGAAGCCCTCAGCTTGGTCCCCCTTCTTTCTTATTGCCAGCTCTTTCCCACTCGCATTCCCCGGCAATACGCCAGATGACCAGGCCTTGGCCTCATCGCTGTTCATGGTTTCATGGTGCCTTTTGCTCCTTCCTCAATTGATGGAGAGAAATTCCCAGCCATCGTCAGGGCGAGGGATTCTTTCCCTTCCAATAGATTGGAAAAACCTCCTTTTGGGAATCATCATTTTCCCTCTCCATTTTGAGATCGATCCGAGGATTGGCTGGATTTCATTCGTATTTTTCATATCTTCAATGGTGAGGTCTATCGGCATGATGTCTGAGTCTTTTGCAATTCCACCTTCTCGGCTTGTTATTCCTGTGGACTCTGGAGAATTGAACGAGATAGTTATTGACGACGGATGGACTATGTTGTCAAATAAATGGATCAGAGGGCCAATCGCCACTCTTGAAACGGAGAAAGGGTCACTCCTGATCAGCGGGAACAGTCGTTCCGGCTTCGACTTCGTTTCATTGGCGTATAGGCATCACACTGGTTTTGTTCAAGACTGCTTTTTTGAGGGCCATCCCGAATCGGAGACTTTGTCTGAAATCCTATCCTCCCCGCCCATTGAACTTGAAGGGGCCGAATGGCCAAGCCTATTCATTCTCCCGCATGAGGCAGAGTAGTTTCAGACGGCAGGCATTTTGAACCTCCCTCCTTCCCGACGTGCATGGACGTATGCGTCGTACTGGGTTCGAAGTCAGACATGCCAGTAGCTGAGAAGTGCAAAACCGTGTTAGACAGTTTCAACGTTTCATACGAGATCAGAGTTGCCTCAGCACATAGGGCCCCCAAGTACCTAGAAGGAATCATTGAATCTGCCGAACAATCAGGTTGCAAAGTTTTCATTGGAATGGCAGGTGTCGCCGCTGCACTTCCCGGTGTAATCGCTTCTATGACGACCAAGCCCGTGATAGGAGTTCCAGTTGGGGGTAAAGTCCCATTGGACTCCCTATTGTCCATTGTCCAGATGCCTCCTGGGATGCCCGTGGCAACAGTGGGGGTCGACAGAGGCGACAACGCCGGTGCGCTAGCAGTCCAGATTCTAGCTACGGCAAATCAGGAACTCGCCTCGGCATATTCCGACTATCGCTCGGCAATGACCGCCAAAGTCATCGCAGACGACGAGTCTATCCAGGGGTGACTCACTTGATGAACACCCAAATGCTGGTCGATGAGGCAGTAGAGGCGCTCCAGTCTCAAATTGACGATACCGCCATAATTGCTTGTTCGGGAGGAATAGACAGTACTGTGGCCGCTGTTCTTGCCCACCGTGCGGTTGGAAACCTCCTGCATTGCGTATATGTCGACACCGGATTCATGCGTAAGAATGAGACAGAAGAGGTCTCAGAAATGTTCTCAGAAATGGGAATCGAGCTGAAGGTGGTCGACGCTTCTGAGCGCTTCTTCTCAAACTTGGAAGGAGTGACCGATCCAGAGCACAAGCGCAAGGTGATAGGGGAGCAATTCATCCGGGTCTTCGAGGAAGAACAATCGTCTTGTGGGGCTAAGTATCTTGTTCAAGGCACAATAGCTCCAGATTGGATAGAGTCAGGAGGGGGAGAGAGGGACGTAATCAAGAGTCACCACAACGTTGGAGGCCTTCCAGAGGACGTCGATCTAGTGATTGTCGAGCCGTTGCACGAGTTCTACAAGGATGAAGTCAGATCGATAGCCAGAGAGCTTGGGATAAAGTCCAGTGAGCGTCAGCCTTTCCCCGGGCCCGGCCTAGCAGTGAGGGTCCTAGGGGAACTCACCCCCGAGAGGGTAGTGGCCTGCAGGGAGGCTTGCCACATAGTCGAGAAACGACTCTTAGAGGCCGCAGAAGATGGCAAATGCGACCTCCCTTGGCAATATTTCGCCGCCTTGCTGCCAGTTAGGAGCGTGGGCGTGCACGGAGATGCCCGTGTTCATGGGGAGACTGTGGTCGTCCGAGCCGTTACCAGCCTCGATGGGATGAGTGCAAAGTACTCGCCCATTCCGCACGATGTATTATCCTCAATTAGCACTGAAATTACAAACACTCTGAAGGGTCACGTAAACCGCGTTGTATACGATATTACCCATAAACCACCAGGCACAATAGAGTGGGAATGATTCCGATTCATTGATGAATGGGTGAACCA
>CETG01063652.1_pt1 | contig 12118 bp, 12 predicted proteins | sample 361471 | NCBI WGS metagenome assembly CETG01 (sample SAMEA2622696, study PRJEB7988) | marine metagenome | isolation source: saline water (ENVO:00002010), including | reverse complement strand
TCAGTAAATTTTTTTATTTCAATCATATTATTTTTAATAAAATTTATGATTAATAATAGCTAATTTATATATATGAATTCAATAAAAGTTAGACAATTATTTGATTATGATACTTGGACTTATACATATCTTGTTTGGTGTGATGAGACAAAGGCATGTTTATTGATTGACCCAGTTTTAGAACAGGTCGATAGAGATTTAGAGCTAGTTAATAGATTAGGGCTAAGTTTGAAGTATGTATTTGAAACTCATGTACATGCTGATCATATTACTGGAGCAAGTATTATTCGAGATAGAGAAAATGTTGAATTGTGTTATGGTTCTAAAACAGGTGTTAACGGTGCTGATATTTTATTCGATGATGGTGCAGAATTTAATATTGGTAATTGCTCTATAAAAGTTATTCATACTCCAGGTCATACTTCAGGTTGTACTTCTTATTATGTAGATGGATATATCTTTACGGGTGATACTTTATTTATTGGAGGTACAGGGAGAACTGATTTTCAAGGTGGTTCATCCAGTGATACTTATGATAGTGTCACGAAAAAAATATTTAATTTACCCGATGATACAATTGTGTATCCTGGCCATAATTATAATGGTTTTACTTGTTCTACTATTAGAGAAGAGAAAGAGTCTAATCCTAATGTTGGATTGCATGTTTCAAAAGAGCAATTCATTGATGAAGAATCAAAAAAAAATAGGCCTTATCCAAAACGTTTTGATATAGCGGTTCCAGCCAATATGAATTGTGGTAAGAATGAATAGTTTTTTTGGATAAAGTTAAAAATATTATTCCAGGATTATTGCTAGCTTCTTTAATTGCTTGCTTATCAATTTATTTTTCATATTTCATTCCAATAGGTTCAGTTGCAATAGCTATTTTAATAGGTGTATTTATCAATAATGCTTTTTTAAATAAAATAGATTTATTTAAAGCAGGCATATCTTTTTCAGAAAAGCACTTATTGAGTTTAGCTATTATTTTATTAGGATTAAATTTAGATTTTAATATTATAAAATCTATACCTATTAATAGTATTGCCTTTATATTAGTATTAATATTTATATCATTATTGATCTGTTATTTTTTAGGACTAATATTCGGTATATCTAAAAATTTATCTATTTTACTTGGAATAGGAAATGGTATTTGTGGTTCATCTGCAATTGCAGGTGCATCAAAAATAATAGATGCGGATGAAGATGAAGTAGGTATTTCTATTACTATTATTAATGCTATAGGTGCATTAAGTATATTTGTATTACCATATCTTTTAGTGAATTTTTTTACCTCTTTTTCAAATGAGAATTTTGGTTTTATTATTGGTTCTACCATACAAGCAGTTGGTCAAGTAACAGCAGCAGGATTTATAGTTAATGATACTGTAGGTCAATATGCTACGCTAATAAAAATGATTAGGATCCTTATGTTAGGACCCACGCTTTTATTAATTGTTTTATTATCAAGTAGAAGTAATAAAGTTGGATTTATGTTACCTCCATTTATAATAGGATTTATTTTTATGTCATTTTTAGTTTCATTTAAACTGATTCCTAATAATATATTATTGGTATTAAATCAGTTATCTAAATTAACTTTAGTAATTGCAATGGCAGGTATTGGTTTGAATATTTCATTTAAAAGTATATTTAAATTTGGTTTTAAAGCTTTTATTGTTGCGGTTATATCATTCACTGCGCAAATCATTTTTGTATTGATTTTTATTAGTCTATTTTTATAAAATGTATATATCATTAAAAATATAGTGAAGAAAATAATTTTTTATATATTACTTCTTTTATCTATTGCTCTTAATCAACAAGATCAGTTATCAGATTATCATATAAGTCTTACACTGCATGAAAATTTAATTAATGATTTTTTTTCCAATATGGGAGCAATTGAAGGCAAGGGTGAAACTTCACTGGGTTCTTATAAATGGAAATTAATTGAACCTCGTATAGATATTCAGCCAGATACTATTTTATTTTCTTCGAAGGTAAGGCTTAGTGTTGGTGAATTGAAGACCTATGAAGAGGTTAGAGGATGGGTATCTGCAGTGTACGACCAATCTATCAACAAAGTTATTCTCCAGATTGAAGAGGCAGAAGTTGTTTTAGATATAGATATATGGGGTAAGAATATTGTAATTACTGAGCTTGATATAGCTCATTACTTTGACACCCCTTTTAAATTAGATGGTCCTCAACCAATGTCAGAGCATATTGAGTTTACTGTCCCTGGAGGAGGAAGAAGAAAAATCAAAGTTGGTACAAAACAATCTTATATGACATTAACAGAAAATGCTATTTTAATCAAGACTTCATTAGAATTTAAAGAAGGCCAGTAGTAGTTTAAGATTCAATATCTAAAGATTTATTCCATTTAGCTATAGTCTCTGATATTTCCTTACTATCAGGCAGTTCTCCTTTTACTGTGATTTTAATAATTGTATCACTTTGTTCTATGCAGTTGACTGTATGTTGACTTTCTTCATCTAATACTGATCCAAAAACAGTATGGTTGTTATCTAACCAAGGAGTTGGAAGATGGGTTATAAAAAATTGGCTGCCATTAGTTCCAGGGCCAGCATTTGCCATTGATAACATCCCCGCTTTATCATGTTTAAGTTCATCATGGAATTCATCTTTAAATTGATAGCCAGGGCCACCTGTCCCTGTTCCTAAAGGGCAACCACCTTGTATCATGAAATTATCAATAACTCTATGAAAAGTTAGATTGTTATAATATCCTCTTTTCGCTAGATTAACAAAGTTAGCTACAGTCAGAGGAGCCTTATCTGTATAAAGTTCTAAATTAATAATACCTCTATTGGTATGAATACTTGCTTGCATTTATTCTCCTTATTTATGAAAAAAAATAGTCCATAATAAACCATCAAGGAACATGGTATGAAATGTGAAAAAACAACAACCAATTATTGATAATTTATATATTAATGAGGGTTCATTAGGTTTTATATTAATTAAACATAATAATAAAATTACAGATGAAATACCTACGGTATATAGTACAGTTACTATTAATTTCCATATTATTGGGTTGCCATTAATTAAATAATTAATAGATAGATCTATCCAAAAACATGATGGTATTAAAATAAGTAGATATAATATTATAAAAATTGAAAAGCTATATTTATTAAATACTAATAAATCTTCTTGATTAATTTCAAATATTAAGTAGTATGTGAAAAAGAAATATCCTAATGCCCCAATAAACATTGATGTAACTATATAGGGAATGAGACTTGGTGGAACTCCACCCCAAAGTTGTGCTGCAATCTCTCTATTTTCAGATACACCTCTATAATAAGTATAGAGTAAAATAGGTCCTAATAATATATTGACGATTATAAAAAAATATTTTTGAAACATTGCATTGAATAAATTAGATAAAATAATAGTGTAAAAACATATAATTTAATTTACGAAAAAATAGTATTTAATTATAGCTATTTATTATCATGAGCATTAACTTTTAATGATGATTAATTTAATAATTATAAGGAATAGTATTATGCGTAATATTTTTGTATCATTTATGATATTGTCATTGTCTTTTGCAGGACCTACTAAAAAAATATATACATTAAAAGGTATGATGTGTGGTTTTGGGTGTGTTAGTACTATAAATAACACAATTCAATCTTTAGATGGAGTGGATAATGTTAAAGTTGATTTTGAAACTAAAAGTATGGAAGTTACTTTTGATAATAATCATATTAAATCAGATGATATTGTTAAATCTTTACCTAATCCATATAAAGCAACTTTAATAAAAGAAGTGGTTTTTAAAGAATATACTGTTGGAGGTATGACTTGTATGGGTTGTGTTACTAATATTCGTAATTCAATAGATGGTATAGAAGGATTAGAAAATTATGATATAGATATAAATGAAGAGAAACTATATATAGAGTTTGATGTAAGTAAAGTTGAAGAAGAAAAGATACTTAGTCAAATACCAGATAAATTTAAGATTGTTGAAATAATTAAGGTTATTGAAGAAGAAACTTCAAAAAATTAATTTATGACAAAAAATTTATTTTTATCAGGTGTCTTTTTTTGTGCTTTATCAGTTGTAATGGGTGCATTCGGTGCTCATTCATTAAAAGATAAGTTATCTCAATACTCTATGTCTATTTATGATAAAGCTGTTTTATATCAATTTTTTCATGCAATTGCTATTTTATTTGTTGCAGTTTTAAATAAGATATTTGATACGCAAGATTTTAGTATATCTGGTATTTTATTAATAATAGGTATATTATTATTTTCAGGTAGTTTATTTATTTTAGCAATAACAGATATGAAATGGTTAGGAGCAATTACTCCAATAGGTGGTACTTTGTTTATTGTTGGTTGGCTAATTTTATTTATTAAAATATTAAAAATAGAAATTTGATTGGAGATAGTATGAGAAAAAATATTGGTATAGTTTTTTTAGCAATTACTTTTGCTGCATATAATGTAGGTGATAGTGTTAGTGATAATCATTTAAATCAAGAATTTAATTTATGTTATAGTGCTCCTGGGAATATGGATAATGTTATTAAATTAGGAGATTATAATGGTAATACGAATGGTGGTGATTATAATGTCCTCGTTATAGATATGTCTGCTACATGGTGTGGTCCATGCCAATCACTCATTCCATTGTTTGATGACTTGCAGCAGAATTATTCTAATAATAATTATGTTGAATTTTTTGTTGCTTTATCAGATTTGAATCAGCCATATTCATGTACCCAATGGGGAAATCTTGGTTCATCAGGAATTCCAAATATTATAGATGATACAGGCTATCCGATATTTAACATGTTTAATACAGGGAGCTCTTTTCCTAGCTTAGTTATGATCGATCATGAAATGAAAGTTCATTATAAAGAAGCTGGATATTATAGTACCTTTGTCGAAGATGCAAGTTTAATAATAGATGAAATGCTATTAAATATGGAGAATTCACTCATATTATATAATTTAGTTGATTTTAGTTTAGATGATAATTTAGGTGATGGTGATGAGTTGCTTAACCCCAATGAGTCTTTTAATTTAGAATTTACCATTGCTAATAATTCATTTTATTTAGATGCTTTAAATGTAACAGGAGCAATCAGTTCTCCATTAACAGGTATCTATAATGATATTACTTTTGATCTTGATGAATTATATTTTGGTGATATTGCTGTTGATGGTTCTTCTGTTATTTCTCTTTCAGGATTTGTTAATTCAGATGTTTATATAGGAAACCATGAATTTGAGTTAATTATTAATGCAGAGTATGTTGATTTAAATGGGAACTATGGTGAATCAATTAAGACTTATCCATTTAATGTTGAAGTGACTTTAAATCAATCAGGATTTCCTTTTGATACAAATAGTGAAGTTAAATCAAGTCCTGCTGTTGTTGATTTTACAGGTGATGGAAATAATGAGATTATCTTTGGAGATAATAGTGGTTTGATTCATGTGTTAGATAATGAAGGGAATGCTATATTAAATAATATTTTTCCATATGATACTGGGAATCAAATATGGGGTTCTCCCGCTGCAGGATATATAAATCAAGATGATAATCTAGATATCGTTATTACATCAAAAAGTAAGCATTTATATATTCTTGATATAGATGGCTTAAAATTAGATTATAATGCTAATCAGTATTTAATTGGTACACCTGCTTTAGGTAATCTTGATGATGATGAAGATTTGGAAATAGTTTTTACTACTTATTCTAATGATGCCAAGGTTTTTGCTATTAATATAGATGGGACAGATGTGGATGGTTTTCCTATTATTTTAGATGAGAAAATGCAAAAGGGTGTAGCTTTAGCTGATTTTAATAATAATGGAAAGGATGATATTGTAGTTGGAACTGATAGTGATAATATTTATTTAATTAATGATGATGGATCTATTGAATTTAGTTTTTTAACAGAAGATAAAATTCGGTCGGCTCCTATTATTATTGATGTTAATAATCAGAAGATTATAGTGGTTGGTAGTAAGGATGGAAGTTTATATGCCATTAATGAATCTGGTGATTTGCATTTTCAATTTGAAACGGATGGTGCTATTTATACTTCCCCAACAGTATTAGAGTATTCAAATAATCTTATGATTTTTTTTGGTAATGATGAGGGAGAACTTTTTGCATTAGATATTTATGGTAATCCTTATGAAGGTTTCCCCATTGATTTTTTGGAGCAGGATATTTTGCTTCCATTTAATTCAGTATCAGGCTCTATTGTTTTTGAAGATTTAGACGCTAACAATATACCTGAAATTATATTTGGTGATGAATCTGGTAAATTAAATATATTAAAAGCTACAAACTCTGATTTTATAGATTTTTCTTATTATAATAATTTTCCTATATCAAATACATTTGCTTATGCTTCATCAGTTAATATTTATGATATAGATAATGATAATGATTTAGAAGTTTTTGGAGGTACTACAGGTGATGTCGTTATTATTGATATCAAAGAAAATACTAGTTTAAATAATTATTGGAATATTTATAGAGCTAACTATCATAGGAATGGTTATTATTTATCAGATTCAGTATGTACTGCTGGTGATATTAATAACGATGGTACTCTTGATATATTGGATATTGTTTCAATGATTAATATTATTATAGATTCTCCTGAATTAACTGATGTTGAATTTTGTGCATCTGATATGAATTCTGATGGAATCATTGATATTTTAGATATAGTAACACTTATTAATTCTATAATGGAACAAATTTAAAGGAGAAATTAATTTATGAATAGACACTTATCCATGAGGTCTGGTAATCCAGCATTAAACAAAAATACATTTAGAAATATTGCTCATGATTCAGATGAGGTAATGACAATAGATGGTACAGTTAATAAAACTAGTTTATCATTAATAATATTATTATGTTGTGCATATTATACTTATTCAACGCAAAATACTTCCTTTATATTTTTAGGATTTATTGGAGGGTTTATTACTGCTTTAGTAACAATTTTTAAAAAGAATTTATCTCCTTACTCTGTGCCATTATACTCTGTTTTTCAAGGACTTGCACTAGGAGGAATATCTGCTATTTATAATCATATGTATACGGGCATAGTGCAACAGGCAATATTTTTAACTTTTGGGATTTTTGCGGCTCTCTTATTTGCTTATAAAACAAAAATAATAGAGCCGACAGAAAATTTCAAGTTAGGTGTTTTTGCAGCTACTGGAGGAATCGCAATAGTATATTTGATTAGTTTTGTTATGAGCTTTTTTACTAGTGGGTTATCAATTATGAATGTTGATAATGCTTCTCCTATGAGTATAGGTTTTAGTATTTTTGTTGTTATTATAGCTTCTCTAAATTTAGTTCTAGATTTTGATTTTATCGAAGAAGCTGCAGAGAGTAATGTGCCTAAATATATGGAGTGGTATGGCGCTTTTGGTCTTTTAGTCACTCTTATATGGTTGTATCTTGAAATATTAAGATTATTGGCGAAATTACAATCTAGAAGAGATTAGTGGTAAATGGCTGATTTTAAAATCTCTTATAAAGGTGATTTAAGTACTGAGTTAACTCATTTAGCTTCTAAATCTAAAATATTAACGGATGCTCCTATTGATAATCAAGGTTTAGGTAGGACTTTTTCTCCAACAGATTTGGTTGCCTCTTCATTGGCAAGTTGCATGTTAACGATAATAGCAATAGCTTCAAATACACATGGTATTAATATTAATACTATGGAAGCAGAAGTATCAAAAATCATGTCAAAAACTTTGCCTCGAAAAATTTCTCAGATAGATATTATTATTATAATTAAAGGTGCTTTTAGTGATAAAGAAAAAATAATAATTAGTAGATCTGCTAAAAACTGCCCTGTCCATCATAGCTTAAATCAAGATATGATAATTAATTTAGATATACAGTATATATGCAATTAAAACAAAAATATTTTATTGATTCACATAAAGGAATAACACCATTATTTATATTGAGTTTAATAGCTTATTATAATGCTTGGAGTAATTTTATAGGGCTTATTTATTTAGCGCTACATGGTACATATGGTTTGTTATGGATTACAAAGAGCTATATATTTCCTGATAAACAATGGGAAAAACAAACTAGTATTTTTTATGGGCTATTTATTTGGCTAGGTTTATCACTTTATTGGGTTTCTCCATATATAATTATTTCAAATAATCATTATTTACCTATGTTTTCAACGCAACCAACTTATATTTATTTTGCAAGTTGTATATCTATTTATATTATAGGTGTTTTTTTACATTTTACATCAGATATGCAAAAGCATATATCGTTAGAACTCAATAGGGGTAATTTAATAGATAATTATATGTTTTCAAGGGTAAGGAATACTAATTATCTTGGTGAATTCTTTATATATATTGGATTCACTTTGCTCGCTTGTGATTGGTTGCCACTAATTGCCTTATTGATTTTTATAATATTTATATGGATCCCTAATATGATTAAAAAAGATAAGTCTCTGTCTAGATATAAAAATTTTTCTGAATATGAAAAACGAACCAGTCGTTTATTCCCATTTATTTATTAATTTGCTTTAAATCACAAAATAATAAATATATAATTAATAATATCTTGTAGAAAACAGGAGGTTGTCATGCAAGATACTAATCATAAAATTACTAATAGTATTGATTCTGGAAATAAAGCAATTCAAGATATATGTAATCAATCACCTTTTTTACTTATTAATACTCCATGTGGTATAGGTAAATATAAATTTAATAAAGTTGGTTATAATAATAATAATGAATTGATACTTGAATATAAAATAATCGATGATGATTATTACAATGATACGATTATTATAAAGCATTATATAGGTAAATATTATTATTTATCAGCGATGCAAGTGCTATATGCTTTTAATTATATTGCTAATTCTTGAATTTAATTAGTTTATTGTATCATAATATATTAAAATAGTAATTTATTGTTCTATTTTAAGGGGAGTTATGTCTAATAATAAATTTAATGATGTTGATAATCAAGTAGATTTCATACAAATTGAACATGATATCCTTGATTTTTGGAAAAAAGAGAAGGTTTTTGATCAATTACGTTCTAAAAATTCAGGTAATAAAACTTGGTCTTTTCTAGATGGTCCAATTACTGCAAATAATCCAATGGGTGTACACCATGCATGGGGTAGAACCTTAAAAGATGTATTTCAGCGTTATTATGCTATGAATGGGTATGAATTGAGATATCAAAATGGATTTGATTGTCAGGGATTATGGGTTGAAGTAGAAGTAGAAAAAGAGTTAGGCTTTAAATCAAAAAGAGATATTATAGATTTTGGTGTAGAAAAATTTGTTCAATTATGTAAAGATAGAGTAGAAAAATATTCAAAAATACAAACTGAACAGTCTATTAGATTAGGCTATTGGATGGATTGGGATAATTCTTATTATACAATGTCCGATGAAAATAATTATACGATTTGGTCATTTTTAAAGAAACTATTTGATAAAGGTAAAATCTATAGGGGTACTGATGTTGTGCCTTGGTCTGGTCGTTCAGGTACATCTTATTCACAAATGGAAATTATTGAAGGTCGAAAGTTAGTTGCTCATAAGGCTGTATTTGTTAAATTCCCATTGAAAAATAAAGAAAATGAAAATTTACTTATATGGACTACAACTCCTTGGACTTTAACATCAAATATCGCAGCAGCTGTTAATATTAATTTAGATTATTTAAAAGTTAAACTTGGTGATGGTTCAATATATTATTTTGCTAAAGATAATTTTAAATTTCAAAGATTAGATAAGCAATTTAAAGAAAAAAAACAATGGCTAGAGGGTGTACCCAAACTTAAATCTTTAGAACAGATTTTTAAGGAGAGAGGTGGTTGTGAAATTTTAGATACAATTAAAGGTAAAGAGATGTTAGGTTGGGAATATTATGGCCCCTTTGATGAGCTGCCAGTCCAATCTTCTTTAGGCGGTTATCCATATGTAAATGATGATTTAAAAGAACAAAAGATTAATGCGGTATCTTGTCATAAGGTTATAGATGGTGGAAAAGATAATATCGGAAATGATGTCGTTGTAGCTGGTGAAGGTACAGGTATAGTTCATATTGCTACAGGATGCGGTTCAATAGATAATAAAATTGGAAAGAAAAAAGGATTGGTTGAAATAGCTCCTCTAGATGATGAGTCTAGATATATCAAAAACTTTGATTGGTTAACGGGTAAAGTTGCTACTGACCCTGAAACAACTAATTTAATATTAGATAATCTAAAAGATAAAAATATTTTATTTTATACTGAGCAATATCCTCATGTTTATCCTCACTGTTGGAGGTCTGGTGATGAATTGGTATATAGGACTGTAGAAGAATGGTATATTAATATGGATTGGAGAGATAATATTAAAAAACATGTTAATGATATTCAGTGGATTCCTGATTGGGGGGCTGAGAGGGAAAGAGAATGGCTTGAAAATATGGGTGATTGGATGATTTCTAAGAAAAGATTTTGGGGTTTAGCATTACCTATTTGGACATTTGAGGATGGTTCCTTTTATGTTGTTGGATCTAAGGAAGAATTAGAGGAACTTGCGGTTGAAGGATGGGAGCAATTTGAAGGTAAAAGTCCACATAAACCATGGATAGATAAAGTTAAAATTAAGCATCCTGAATCAGGCTTAGTTGGTTGTAGAGTACCTGATGTAGGGAATCCCTGGCTTGATGCAGGTATTGTTCCATATTCAACTCTAAATTATAATTCTGATAATGATTACTGGAATAAATGGTTTCCCGCAGATTTTGTTGTTGAATGTTTTCCCGGACAATTTAGAAATTGGTTTTATTCTTTACTGGCTACATCTACGATTATGGAGAATCAAGCTCCATTTAAAACTCTTTTAGGGCATGCATTGGTAAAAGATGAAACAGGTCGAGATATGCATAAATCGTGGGGTAATGCTATATGGTTTGATGATGCTGCTGAGAAAATGGGTGTTGATACTATGAGATGGTTGTATGCTAATCAGAATACAGAACATAATTTATTATTTGGATATAAAATAGCTGATGAAGTTAGAAAAAATCTAATTACGTTGTGGAATACATATTCATTTTTTATTACTTATGCAAAATTAGATAATTTTAATCCATTAGATTCCAATCACAATGTAGAAAATTTAATGGATATTGATAAATGGATTTTAGCGAAGATTAATGAATTTATAAATACATCAAAAAAATATTATGAGACATTTCAATTGTATAAACTAACTAAAAATGCATCTGAAATACTTGACGATATTTCAAATTGGTATGTAAGAAGAAATAGAAGGAGATTTTGGAAATCTGAAAATGATAGTGATAAATTAGCTGCATACCACACTCTTTATAATGTCCTTTTAAATTATACAAAAATAATGAGTCCTATTATTCCTTTTATTACAGAAAATATTTATCAGAATCTTGTTGTTCGTATTAATGATAAAGCTTCTAAAAGTATACATTTGACAGATTTTCCAATTTATGATACTGATATCGAAAATTTACAATTGATGGAAGATATTGATACGGTTAAAAATATAGTTAATTTAGGTAGATCTATAAGGAATAAGGCTAATATAAAAATAAGGCAACCTCTACAAGAAATTAAAGTTTTTGTTAAGGAACTTTCTTCTACTATAAAAAAATATGATTATCAAATTCTTGAAGAATTGAATATTAAAGAAATAGAATATGTTAATGAAGCTGATGAAATAATTAGTTATAAGGTGAAACCTAATTTTGCAACTATTAATAGAGACTTTCGTGATTGTAAAACTAAAATAATATCCGAAATTGGTTTACTAAGTGATTCAAAGATAATAGATGCATTAGATAAAAATAAATATATTTTAATTGATGAGAATAAATTAGATCGTGAATATTTTATTATTGATGAAATTCCGTTTGAGGATTATTGTGCATCATCAAATAAAAATTTGGTTGCAAGTATAAATATTAAATTAAATCAAAGTTTAATAAATGAAGGAATTACTCGAGATTTAATTAGAAAAATTCAAAATTTAAGAA
>CETG01187184.1_pt1 | contig 12135 bp, 16 predicted proteins | sample 361471 | NCBI WGS metagenome assembly CETG01 (sample SAMEA2622696, study PRJEB7988) | marine metagenome | isolation source: saline water (ENVO:00002010), including | reverse complement strand
TTTTAGACTCCTGACACTAAGTAATGAAAATAAAAGTAATCTAACAGCATCAGGATTGATGCTGGTAAACTAAGGATTATAATAATTTTGTCGTATAAATTTAAAGTTTTAAAATCTTTGATAAATTGTTTCACTCTGGAAAATCCTCCAGAATTCCATATTTGTCTGAAGTTAAACCTTTATTAACTTGATCAATATGGCAATCTTCACAAAGACAATCGCAGCTGTCATTGAAATAAACATCAGCTGTTAAATCTTTGCATTGATCACATTCCTCGGATTGACAATCTACGCACATATAACCTGAGTATTTGTCATTTTCTGCTGGGATGCGATTTACAAACAAACCAGAACCGAATGAAGTATCTTTTTGACACTCAACACAGTTTTGACCGATATTTTTTATATTGTTCATAAATATCCTTTCAATTACCTGTGTAATGCTTAGATTAATATAAGTCAAGGCATAATATATAAATAATTAAAAAAAAATTATGGTAGGTAGACCGAGTAAAAAAGTTCAGTGTATGGCTAGGCGCAAGTATGATGGTCAGCAGTGTCAAGCTAAAGGCATATTAAAAAATAATGGTAGATATATTTGCAAGCTTCATGGTGGCATGAGCTATGGACAAAGAACAACAGAAGGAAAAATAAAAGCTTTAATGAATTTAAGGCAATATAAAAATAAAAGTTATGAAGAAATCAAAAGAAGTATTGAAACAATTAATTGAACAATTAGAGCTGGGTAATACTCTCAGTAGTATTTGTAGACAAAAAGCTATGCCAGGACTTACAACAGTTCACACTTGGATGAAGAATGATGATAAGTTTAAAAATGAATTGTTAGACGCAAGACGCATGGGTGCTATTACTTGGCTTGATAAGATGCAAGACTTGTTAGATCAAGAGGTAGAGCCGCAGCAAGTTCAATGGAATAGAGAGAGATTACATCACGCAAGATGGATGGCAAGCAAGCTGGTTAGTGTGTTTGGAGATAAGCAAACAGTTGAGAATGTTGGAGAGCCAATTATAAAAGTTGTTTGGGATGATGGCAGTAAACAAGACAAAGAGAAAGAACACGCACACGCATTAAGAAGTTCGGAAGATAATACTGACAAGAATACTGACAAGACTACAATTAATTAAGCAAATCAAACAATGAGCAATCGATATACTACCAATAGATCAAGGTTTTCACAGGGAAAAAAAGCAAAAATGGCGGATTTCTGCGACTCGATCCATCCCAGATAATCGTGCGGCTTTTTTTATATATTGATGGGAGATTTAGACACTCATGGACACAAACGATAACATTGTCGCTGCTGTATTTTATGACGACAAAAAAGATACTGTACGATTAGAATTAACAAATTTTGGAAATAAGGAAGATGCACTTGAAGCTGCTAATTTTATAATCGCAACATTAGGCATAACAAAAACAAACATTGTTTCTGTTAACGAAACTGTACACTAATGAAAGAAATTAAAATACCTTACACTCCTAGACCGCAGCAACGAATGTTGCACAGTAAACTTGAACAATTTAGGTTTGCGGTTGCAGTAATGCACAGGAGAGCTGGCAAAACTGTATTTGCTATTAATCATTTGATTAAGTTAGCTTTGACCAGCAAAAAACGAAACTTTAGAGGAGCTTTCTTTTCTCCAACCAGGGTGCAATCTAAATTGGTTGCATGGGATTATTTAAAAGAATTTTCTCGTAAAATACCTGGTACGAAGTTTAATGAAACAGAGCTGCGTGCAGATTTTGTAACAGGTGGTCGTATAACATTATTTGGAGCAGAAAATCCTGATGCTGCTCGTGGACAATATTTTGATTTTGTTGTGTGTGATGAGTATGCACAAATGGATAGCAGAATGTTTGCGGAAATAATTAGACCAGCTATTTCTGATCGTCTTGGAAGTTGTTTATTTATTGGAACACCACAAGGCATGGGAAATAATTTTTATGATTTGTTTGAAGAAGCAAAATCACTGCCTGAATGGTTTACTTGTACGTTTAAAGCAAGTGAAACAGGATTAGTACCAAAAGAAGAATTAGAGTCGGCTAAAAAGCTGATGACAGAAGATCAGTATGAACAAGAATTTGAATGTTCTTGGACAGCCAATATATCTGGTTCTGTGTATGGTAAAATTATTGAGCAGATGGAAGATGAAAAACGTATTAGTAATTTTCCTTATGATCCTGGTTATCCAGTAGATGTGTATTTTGATTTAGGTATTAGTGATCAAACTGTAATTTTATTTACACAGCAAATTGGTCGAGCTTTATTTGTAATAGATTGTTATTCAAATAATAATCAATCTTTAGATCACTATGCGGATTATATACGCAAAACAAATTACAATATTAGGAATTATATTTTTCCGCATGATATTGAACAACGAGAATTATCAACTGGTCACTCCAGGAAAGAATATGCTTTTTCCATGGGGATGCGACCATTAAAAGTGTGTCCGAAGCTGCCAATAGAAGATGGCATTCATGCTGGACAGATTTTATTAGCAAAGAGTTTTATAGACAGATCTAGCTGCAAACCTTTTTTAGATGCGATGAAATGGTATCACAGGAAGTGGTTAGATAAACAACGAGTTTTTTCTAAACCAGTACATGATTTTAGCTCTCATTATGCAGATGCCTGGAGAACAACAGCAGTTGCAATTAGAGAGTTAGATATGAATGAAAACAGACGATTAGAAAAATTTGCCGATGGCACAAACTATAACCCACTAGAGATAAGGAGTAATTAACATGGGATTTTTAAAACCAAAAATGCCACCACCGCCACCGCCAGTACCGACACCTCCTGAGTTGCCACCAGCAACACAAGATCAATTTAATGAAGAACAAGCTAAAAAATTGAAACTTTTATTAAAGAAAAAATCAGAAGGATATACCGATACGATACTGACAAGCACACAAGGCGATACGAGTGAAGCGAATGTATCATATAACACATTGTTAGGACAATAATGCCAGAAATTTATACAGGTTTTACTTATGGATCTTCCAGTTCATCTGGTAGCTCTAGTACATCTAGTGGTTCATCTTATGGATATTCAACATCAGATAAAAAAGAAAATATTAAAAAAAAGGTAAAACAAGATCTTGGTTTAACAGCTGTTGGAGGTCTTGGTGGTAATAATCAAGGTTATATTGCAGCTAATGCTCCTAATCCTTTAATGTATGGAGGAATGGCATCAGATTTAACAAAAGAACATATGGCTAATGCTGGCTTTGGTACATACAATGCTGACACTGGAAGTTTTACAAATGTTGTAGGCAACACAATTATTGGTGGTACGAATGAAATGATGTATGGCTCTAGTGGTGCGATGGGTTCAGGCGATCCAGGAGGTATTTTATCGAGCATTCCTATTTCAAATGAAATGTTAAAAAGTCAAAATAAACTTAAAGGAGCAATCTTAGGTATAGCTGGTATTGCTGCTGGTGGTAATCCAGCTGGTTTAATAATGCGAGGAGTAGCGGCAAAATCTTTATCGGATGCTTATGCAAGACCTGGTAAAGCATATGATACTTACACAAAGAAATTTAAAGCAAAACAAGAAGGTAAACCATTTACTGAACAACGTAATTTATTGGGATTATTAGGATTACAAAACGAAAAGAAAACAAAGAAAGACACATTAGGATAAAACATGGAAGCAAAACAACTAGCTACACAATTTAATAAATTAAAAACACAACGACAAAACTGGGAAAGTCATTGGCAAGAAATAGCTGATTATGTTTTACCTCGTAGAGCTGATGTCAATAAATCACGATCATCAGGCGATAAACGCACCGAATTTATTTATGATGGCACTGCACTACACGCATCCGAGTTATTATCTTCCTCGTTACATGGAATGCTAACAAATGCGGCTACACCATGGTTCAGTATGCGTTTTAAAGACGAAAATCTGGCGATGGATGCAGAAAGTAGGGAGTGGTTAGAGTCTTGTACTCAAACAATGTATATTGCTCTTGACAGGTCAAATTTTCAACAAGAGATACATGAATTATATACTGACTTAGTTGTCTTTGGCACATCTGCGATGATGATTGAAGAAGATGATGAAAAGTTTTTACGATTTTCAACAAGACACATAAAAGAAATTTATATTGCTGAAAATGACAAAGGAGTGGTCGATACTGTCCACCGAGAATTTAAAATGACAGCAAGAGCTGCTTATCAACGATTTGGAGAAAAATTATCTAAACGATTGATAAAAGTAGCAAAAGAAAAACCTTATGATGAAATAACATTACATCATTGTGTTAAACCTAACGATAATCAAAACCCATACAAGTTAGAAAACACTTCGATGCCTTTTGCATCAATATATTACGATTTAGAAGATAATAAAATTATATCAACATCAGGATTTAATGAATTTCCTTTTGTTGTGCCTAGATGGTTAAAATCTTCTTCCGAAATTTTTGGAAGATCTCCAAGTATGACAGCATTAGCAGATGTAAAAATGCTAAACAAAATGTCAGAAACGACCATTAAAGCAGCACAAAAAATGGTAGATCCACCATTACTTGTACCTGACGACAGTTTTGTCCTCCCAGTAAGAACACAACCAGGGGGATTAAACTATTATAGATCTGGTACGAGAGATAGAATTGAACCGCTTAACATAGGAGCTAACACTCCAGTTGGTCTAAACATAGAAGATCAAAGACGTAATGCAATTAGACAAGCATATTTTGTTGACCAGTTATTAATGTCACAAGATGTACGAATGACAGCCACCGAAGTTATGCAACGTAACGAGGAAAAAATGCGATTACTCGCACCAGTATTAGGAAGATTACAAGCAGAAATGCTACAACCTTTAATTACGAGGTGCTTTAATATTATGTTAAGGAAAGGTTTATTACCAACACCGCCAGTCGCACTGCAAGGTAGCACAATAGACATAGAGTATGTATCTCCTTTAGCTAGATCGCAACGTACTGGCGATGTACAAGCAATATTACGTTCATTAGAAATTATCACACCACTAGCACAAATGTTGCCAGTGATGGATTACTTGGATGCGGATAAACTCGTTAAACATATTACCGATGTTTTAGGTGTACCAAGAAAAGTATTACGATCTGATCAAGAAGTTGCAGAGATTAGAGAACAGCAAGCGGCAGCAGCTGAACAACAAGCACAACTTGACCAGGCATCCCAAATGGCGGAAGCTGGAGGTAGAGCAGCACCGCTAATGAGGGAAATGAATAATGGCGAATAAAGAACAAGAGCAAGTTTTAAAAGAATTACGAAGAAGTTATCAAGTTTGTTTTAGTACAAAAGAAGGATCAGAAGTTTTAAAAGATTTGGAATTGCGTACTGGAATACATACATCGACCTTCGACATTGATCCATACAAGTCGGCAAATTTAGAAGGAATGCGAGCTGTAACATTATTTATTAAATCAATGTTAAAACAACCACAGGAGAAAAAATGAGTGAAGAACAGACAACTGCACCAGAAGTGCAATCTGAACCAACTACAACAATTAATAACGAACCACCACAAACAACATTTATAGATACATTACCAGAAGATATACGAGGAGAAGCTTCCTTAAAAAATTTTCAAGATGCTGGACAATTAGCTAAAAGTTATGTTCACGCATCTAAAATGGTTGGTGCAGATAAAATGGCTGTACCAAATAAAAATTTTACTGATGATGATTGGAAACAAACATTTACTAAATTAGGTTTACCAGAAACAGCTGATAAATATGATGTTAACTATAATTTAGCAGAGGGAGCTGATCCACAACCAGTTAAAAATTTTTTAAATCACGCACATACTTTAGGTTTACTACCTCAACAAGCTCAAGGTATTTTAGATTATTATAGTAATTTAGAAACATCTTCGAGAGAAGCAATTCAAAAAGATTTAGAATTATCAAAAGTGCAAAACGAAACATCTTTACGACAAGAGTTTGGTTTAGCTTACGATACAAAAATTAATGCAGCGAATAATGTTTTTAAAACTTTTTTTGCAAATGATATAGCACAATTAAAATTAGAAGATGGTACACCAATCGGTAATCATCCTGGTTTTGTAAAAGCTTTAGCAAATATGTCAGAAAAATTTAGTGAAGATAATATTAGTTCTGGACAAGAAGTTGCTGGTGCTTTAACACCAAAAGAAGCAGAAAGTGAAATTAATAAGATATTGATGGATTTAAAACATCCTTATCATAATAAAGAACATCCAGGACATCAAGCTGCGGTAGATGAAATGGCAATTTTATTTAATGCAAAAGTTTCAACTGGGTAATGCGCAAGCATCCAGTTTGACAATCTGAACAGAAGATCAACTAACAGTTGTAAAATGCAGACGAACCTACTTAGTAGATAATTCTCGAACATTTTAACCATTAATTTGAAAAGGAGGACAATTATGTCTAATCAAATTACAACAGCTTTTGTACAGCAGTATGGTTCTAATGTACAAATGCTTTCACAACAAATGGGTAGTCGTTTGCGTGAAGCTGTTGATGTGGAATCAATCACTGGTAAAAATGCGTACTTTGAACAAGTTGGCAGTGTAGCTGCACAAGTGCGTACATCCAGACATTCCTCGACTCCTCAAATCGATACACCTCATAGCAGAAGAAGGGTATCTTTAGCTGATTACGAGTGGGCTGATCTTATAGATGATGCTGACAAAGTAAGAATGTTAATCGATCCAACTTCTTCTTATGCAAAAGCTGCTGCGGCAGCGATGGGGAGATCGACTGATGATGTCATTATAACAGCATTAGGCGGCACAGCTTACTCAGGAGAAACAGGCGGCACATCTGTTGCACTTCCAAGCACTCAAAAGTTTGCAACGTCAAACCAATCTGATGGTTTAACGATTGCTAAACTTCTAGATGCTAAGAAGAAAATGGATTTAGCTGACGTAGATCCAAGCATAGCACGATATGTGGTATGTGGAGCAACTCAAATAAGTGATTTGCTCAATACAACTGAGGTTAAGAATTCAGATTATAATACAGTTAAAGCGCTAGCGATGGGTCAAGTTGACTCTTTCCTAGGGTTTAAATTTATTATGTCTAACAGACTTAATTTCGATGCAAGTAATACTGACGATAGACTCGTTTTCGCATTCACTAAAGATGCTATTAAATTAGCAATAGGTAAAGATGTTACTGCAAGAATAGATGAGAGAGCTGATAAATCTTACAGCACTCAAGTTTACTACTGCATGAGCATTGGCGCTACAAGAATGGAAGAAGAAAAAGTTGTTCAGATTCCTTGTCACGAAGCATAGGAGGGATAAGATATGGCAAGTGTAAAATCAAGTGCAATAACTAATCTTGATGCTGTACCAGCGGTAAATGCTGATGGCGGCAACAATTCTCCAATGATGGTATGGCACGATACTTACGAAGCATCTTCTTTAGCAAGTGGTTCTGACATCACTATCGCAAGAATACCAGCTGGAGCAACAATCCATGATGTAATTATCAAGGCGGATGCTCTTGGCGGTTCTTCAACTTTAAAAGTTGGCGACTCAGGCGATGATGACAGATACCTTGCTGCTGTCGGTACTTGGAATGCTGCTGGACAATGCCAATCAATGTTGGCTGGTTCAACTGCTGCAAATACTGCGGTTGCTGGATTAGGTTATAAAGTATCTAGTCAAACTGACATCATAATTACTACTGGTGGTGCATCTATCACTGGTACTATTTATGCGTGGGTTTACTGGACTCAATAATTAATATGGGGGGATTTTTCCCCCCTTTTTTTTCATTTAAAGGATTATATGGCTTCAAAAGTAGAAATATGTAACTCGGCATTAAATATGCTGGGAGCAAATAATATTACAGATCTTACTGAGGATAGTAAGAATGCAAGGTTGTTAAACCAGAGGTATGAGCCAATAAGGGATGCGGTGTTTCGTACACACGCATGGAATTGTTTAATAAAAAGAATTGAATTGGCAGCTGATACAGATACACCAACACATGAATATACTTATCAATATACTTTACCAGCTGATTGTTTACGAGTTTTAAGAATTGGTGGTCATCACGATGGATCATCTTCTGATTTAGATAATGGACAACAATTTAAAATAGAAGGAAGAAAAGTCTTAACTGATGAAACAACTGTTTATTTAATTTATATATCAAAAATTACTGATGTTAATGAATACGATACATTACTCCAGGAAACAATCGCTGCACGATTAGCTGCTGAATTATGTTATGCAGTAACTTCTTCAACATCTTTAGCTGGTCAGTTAAAAGAAAGTTACGAAGAAAAATTACGAGAAGCACGATTTACAGATGCAACAGAAGGCACAGCAGATAAATTAGACTCAAGTACATTTATTAATTCGAGGTACTAATGGCAAGAACAACTATTGCCTTTACAAATTTTACCGCTGGAGAATTATCTCCCAGGTTAGATGGTAGAACAGATTTAAGTAAATATTTTAATGGATGTAAAACATTAGAAAACATGGTTGTACATCCTCATGGTGCTGCAACTAGACGACCAGGTACAAAATTTATACATGAAGTAAAAACAAGCTCGGCACAAACACGATTAATACCTTTTGAGTTTTCGACTACACAAACTTACATTATGGAGTTTGGTAATCAGTATATTCGTTTTTATAAAGATAATGGAATTATTACCGAAAGTAATAAAACCATCAGCGGTGCAACACAAGCTAACCCAGGTGTTATAACCGCTACCTCCCATGGTTATTCCAATGGCGATCATGTTATTATTTCATCTGTTGTTGGAATGACCGAATTAAATGGGAAAACATTTAAAGTTGCTAATAAAACAACTAACACTTTTGAAATACAAGATGTTGATGGGAATAATGTAAATACAACAGGTTATACAGCTTATGGTTCTGCTGGAGTTGCCAATAAAATTTATGAAATTGCATCGCCTTATTCCACAGCAGATTTACCTACAATAAAATTTGCTCAGAGTGCAGACTTAATGTACTTGGTGCATCCAAGTTATGCGATTAGAAAATTAACAAGATCTGGTCATACAAGTTGGACATTATCAACACCATCATTATCTGGCTCTCCTTCGCCAGTTTTAAATACAACGACAAATAAATATCCAAGCTCAGTAACTTTTTTTGAGCAACGATTAGTTTTTGCTGGATCAAATGATAATCCGCAATCAATATGGTTTAGTAAAAGTGCAGACTTAGAAAACTTTACCACTGGTAGTAATGATACTGATGCGATGGTTTATACAATAGCATCAAATAAAGTTAATGCTATTCGGTATATGTCGGCACAACGATCTTTGATTGTTGGTACAGTAGGAGGGGAATTTGTTGTTAGTGCATCAGGTACTACGCAGCCAATAACACCAACAAACGTACAAATACAAAAACAATCAAGTTATGGATCTGCAAACGTAGATGCAGTGCAAATAGAAAATGTTACAATGTTTTTGCAACGAGCAAAAAGAAAAATACGAGAGTTAGTTTACAACTTAAATATTGATCAATACCAGGCACAAGATATGACCTTGTTAGCTGAACATATCAGTGAAGGCGGTATAACAGAAATGGCATATCAACAAGAACCTGATAGTGTTTTATGGTGTGTTCGATCTGATGGCACATTACTTGGTTTTACTTATGCAAGAGCCGAAGAAGTTGTTGGATGGCACAGGCATATTATTGGTGGTGCATTTAGTTCTGGTCAAGCGGTAGTTGAAAGTGTGGCAACAATACCAACTGATAGTAATGAAGATGAATTATACATGATAGTTAAACGTACTATTAATGGTGCAACAAGACGTTATGTAGAATATTTAAGTTTATTTGATTATGGCACAGATCAAAACGATGCTTTTTATGTTGATAGTGGTTTAACGTATAGTGGTAGTGCAGCGACAGTTATAACAGGATTAGATCACTTAGAAGGTCAATCAGTTACAATTTTAGCCAATGGATCTACGCATCCTAATAAAACTGTATCTGGTGGTTCTATAACTTTAGATCGTACTGCAACAAAAGCTCATATTGGTTTATCGTACACATCATTATTACAAACAATGCGTGTTGAAGGTGCTGGTAATGACAGTACATCACAATCAAAAACAAAACGTATTAATGAAGTAACTTTACGATTGCATGAAACTGTTGGGGTAGAAGTGGGAGCAGATTTATCTGATATGGAACGCATCCCTTTTCGGTCAAGTGCTGCTGCGATGGACACTGCTGTTCCACTTTTTACAGGAGATAAACAAGTCGAATTTAGAAACGATTTTAATACAGATGGTTTTGTTTATGTACGTCAAACACAACCATTACCATTAACCTTAGTTTCTATTTATCCGATGATAACAATTAATGAGGGATAGTTTAGAAATAATAGAATTTACAAATGAGCATTCTGCTCAAATTGTTAATTCCATGAATGATCGTATTCTTAGCATTGATGATAAATATTTTGATTTATTAAAAGGATTAGAAGTTAAAGATATGTCATTTACCGCAGTTAAGGATAATAAAATAATCTGTTCAGGTGGTGTCATTCCTTTATGGGAAGGTGTCTTTGAAGGATGGGTTATGGCAACACATTTAATTTGGAAAAATAGAATAGGCGCAGCTAAAGTCATAAAAGCTGGCATGGAAAACTTAATACGAAAAAATAAAATTATACGATTGCAAACAGCGGTTAAAAAAGAGTTTCCACTTGGACATCGATTTGCTGAGTGGCTTGGTATGCAAAATGAGGGATTAATGAAAAAATATCAAAACAATGAAGATTATATTAGATATGCGAGGGTAAAATAATGGCTCCTCCTTTAATAGCGATTGGTGCTGGAGTAAGTGCTGCTGGAAGTTTAATGGCTGGTCAAGCTGCGATGGCGGCTGGAAAATATCAAAAAAGTATATCAGATCGTAATGCAGATATTTTTGATCAAAAAGCAAATCAAGCTTTAGAAATTGGTAATAATAATGTTTTAAAATTTAATAAAGCTTTTGAAAGAGCCGAAGCGGCTACAAACATTGGTTATATTGCAGCTGGTGTAAGAATGGAGGGTACTCCACTTGAAGTGTTAGAGCATAATTTAGCCGAAGCAGAAATTGAACGACTTAACATTATGTACGATGCAAAAACACAAAGTTATGATTTTAAACAACAAGCAGTTAATTCACGCATGGAAGGCGAATATGCCATGTTCCAAGCACGACAACAAAGAGCTTCTTCATTTATCAATGCAGTAGGTACAGTTGTTGGTGCAGCTGGTCAAGTATATGGATTGCAACAAGCACAAGCAAATGCCAAGATAATGATAGATGCACAAGCTAAAAATAATATGCTTTTAATGAAGATGGCAAATTATAATTCGAAGAAATATCTTGATATGAATAATGCTTTAGAAGCAAGTTTATTTGCAACCAGTATGACAAACCAAGTACAAGCTGCAAGATTTCCAACTGGTTCAAACTTATTAGTAGGCGAATAATATGGTACAGATCCCAATATTTGATAGTAAGAATACACCACAGCGAATTGGTGGAGTGACAAGCGGAGTTCCTAATTTAGTTGGTGCAGCGATGTTGCCATATCAATCAACACAAGCTTTAGGTAATACAATTCAACAAACTGGAGCAAGTTTATATAAACAACAATTAGATTTCGAAACAGACCAATATGATCTAGCAAAAAATTTTGAAGTTGAGTCTTATGGTTTACAAAAAGACCTAGAGCTAAAAGAATATGAATTAAAAGGTAAATACAAACTTGAACAATTAAAACAAAAAGAAAAACTTAAAACACAATTTGAAATTAAAAAAATTGAGTTACAAAGAGAAACAGATGTTAAGAATGGCATCAATAATTCTTTAAGTGAGTTAAATGGAATTAAAACTGCTCAAATGAATAATCCAGATACGAAGAATGCTTTAAATAATTTTGATAAATCAATTAAAGATTTAAAAGATAAAATCTCAAAAGGTTTTGATGATGAATTTACTCGTCAAATATTCCAAATGGAATTTGATGATATGGTGGCTAAAAATCGTGTTGATGTTGAAAGTGCGGTAAATAAAAATGTTTTAGCTAATAACTTTATGGCTTTTGAAGATGAA